>Ga0209489_100182_pt1 | contig 99407 bp, 43 predicted proteins | sample SiratrowhiteBW_FD_187527 | JGI IMG/M metagenome (GOLD analysis project Ga0209489, IMG submission 187527) | Root nodule microbial communities of legume samples collected from California, USA - Siratro white BW (SPAdes) (version 2) | ecosystem: Host-associated > Plants > Roots > Nodule | place... | reverse complement strand
ATATATATATATATATATATATATATATATATATATATATATATATATATATATATATATATATTAGAAAAACATTTTTTATAATATAAAGTTTGAAAAATGTATATGATAAAATATAGAGAGAAAAAAATTGATGATAGTTTGAAAAGGATGGGAAGAACAAGGGTGCATGGGTTCACATGTCCTATACTGGTATGAAATGAGGTGTTGCCCTGAGCATGTGAAGTTGTGAACAATGTTAGAAGTTGGCACACCAAAAATTGAATGCAATTTTGAGGAGGTTATTGGGAAGTATATTTGGTGAAACAGTGTGGTGGAAAATGAGAGGTGCAGAGTTGGAAGATGGGTTTGTCCCTGAATAGGAACACAGGGTGGGAGAAGGGGCAAAGAGGGTGTCACAGTGTCCAAGTGGAAGTCATTGTCAGAAGAGGTTGTGAGTGCCATAGCAATTATATGTCACACAGTGCCACCCTCTTGCTTTCATTGCCATGCCAATGTTTGGTCCACTCATTAATTGCTGTTTTTCAGCAGACACACAGCATAACCTGCTTCAATTTCAGTTTGACTGTGACCTTGTGGGCTCACAATTTTTTTTTTTCGCGGCAAAAGCATTAAAATGGTACCATTTATTTAGTAAATTATTAATTTATTGTACAATTATTTTATTTTATAAAAATAGATAAATTATGTGAGAAAATTAAGGTGAGAAATATAGGATATATTAAGAACACAACATTAAGGTGACAAGAACACACGTACGTAAATGATATCACCTTCAACTCAAAATCTTGAAATATTAAGTTTGTAAGTCTTATTTTTTATTGGTACATTTTTTCTCTAGCAGAAACATTCTCAAACACAAGTATTCTCACTTGTACCGCTATTTATATATTTAAACGAGACATTGCTTAAAACTTCTATTAGAAAGACTTTGTCCTCGTTTGAGCCCGTCACCGCACATTTTCAAACTCGAGTACCCTCACTTGTCCTGTCGTTAGAAAGATATTGTATCTGATCCTATCCGAAAGAAAAAAACACTAGAGATCAAACAATAATGAAACAAGAGTCACACTTACACCAGAGAATGATACTATTTTTAATCCAAAACTTTTAAAATATTAAATTTATGTGTCTTATTTCTTATATATTGTTTAACTATTTTACTATTTTTTTATTCGTTTGTAACCGAAAATCATATTAAGGTGAGACGACTTTAACATTTCTAAATTTTATCATATGGATTTTTGTCTTTAAAATCGTACTCCTGCAATACAATTTATCAATTTTCATAAAAAAGAATCTACATCAAATTGATAATTTGCAAAACAAATTCTACCATCTTGATGCTTTTTCCTGTTTTCAAATCTATATATGCAATCACATCTAATCACCACAATATTCATTTCTCCATTTCTCTCTCTCCAGTCTCCCCTTATATATATTTTTGCTGTAACATATATTATTCAAATCTTAATTGTAAGGAAATATACATATTTTTTCACTTACACCAGAAATCTTTTGTCTGTTTTTGTTAGGTTTTGATGTCTTTAATAATGAAAAACCAAAGTGGGGTCGATGAAACAAGTGGTTGCGTAGGAGGCACTGCGTTTGCAAACAAACCCAACCCAACCAATTATTAAAGGCATCGAAATTTCACCTCTCCAATATTGACCCCACCTTCATACCACACCCTGTTATTACTCTAATCACACCATCTTTCATCCAAAAAAAACAAACCAAACTCTTTTCGGAACACAAAAGTGAACACATCACTTACGGTTTTGTTCCACATGAGTGCGGCTTTGTGTTGTGCATGCATATGTTCTTGGATTTTCCTTTCGAATCAGAATACCTCACTATATGGAGAACCTTGACATAATTACTCACACGAATAATTCCCCCTTTTTTGGTTCCCTTTCATCTCAAGTGTCATCAAATTTAAATTCTTTTTCTCCTCTCCATAACATTATTGTACCTTGTATTTTGCTAAAGCAAAGTGAATTATAAGTTCCCTTATTCTCTCCTTTCTACCATCTTCATTCTATTCAATCTTCTCCAACATTATCAAGATACGCCAACTCAATCCATGCAATACGTAGAATAAACCTTATCTCAAATTGTTGTCACAATAAATTCGCAAGTAGTATTTTTCAAAAAGAAAATTCGCCCACCATCAACATTGAGTGTACGTTTTAATTATTATTATTACTCAATAAGAAAAACCGAACTTCTTAACCTTATAATTGGTGTATCAACATGAGAAACATAACTTACGAAGATGAAATCCTCCGCGAGAAGAAAAGAATGATCAAAATTACAAAAATGATGCACTTTTGTCCCTATTATTGAATTAAAAACTATATTATATAAAAAGGTCATGAAATAAATAACAAAAAAGAATTCATATTATTTGAGCCAATGGGTATTTGTTTTGGTGATCTCCAAGGTATGCGCTCACATCTACCAACCAATACGCCAATACAATACAAAAATGACTTCACAAATAAAAAAAAAAACATTATAAATTATTTCTTTTCTTCTACATGTGCCTTTGCTTAATTGGATTAGAGACTAATAATATAAAAAAATATTTTCTTAACATATCAACATAGGTCATTAACCATTTATATTTATTCATCGTGTTAGTATATATTTTTCCTTTTTCTTAATATTATAGATTTAATATCTGGTGTGTTGACCTAATCAGTACTAGTCGGCAGGTAATGGTACATATAATACAAGCTGTAATTGAAATTAAGAAGGTACTTTATGAGGTAATCGTGCAAGCTGTACCTTCTTAACATCGTTTACATTTCACGTGTCACTTAGGTATTGCTTCAAAAACCAGAAAAAAATATTATGACGCACAAAAATTTTAGAATTCTATATTTAATCCTGAAATAATTAAAATCGATTCAATATTATATAATTAATTTTATCTTTTATTTATATTTTTAGTGGATTCGTAGTAAAACAGTTTCTTAAAGAGAGGGGATAATAATTAATATTCCTTCAATTGCCACGGAACCTTTTGAGTTTGTCCAAATATGGTGATCAATTCACACCACCAAGTCAGCAACGGCTTGATTGAAGAAGAACATTTCACCCATGACAAAAACATGCCTTCGGGAAAAAAGCTAATTCTCTTGGCTTTTTCCTCTCTTTTTTTTTTTCTACAAAATTTTCTTTAAATATAAATTTTAGAATTTAGTTTCATTTGGATTTGGCTTAAAAATCTAGCATTTTTTTTATAAATATTTCACTTTAATTTTATCTCAAAGAATCTTTCATTTTAATCCTTTTTGCAAACATTCCACTCCAATAAGTTAAAACCAAATAACCATATATTTTAGAATTACAATGAATCTTTATTTTGTTTTTTTGCAATTTACCTTTTCAGATTAAAGCAATAGGCAAAAAACCTTGATTTAGTCCTCAACAAAGAAATTTGCTACATTTTTACTCTTAAAAATTGAATTATAGGAAAATATTGAATGATTGAGATTTATAATAAATAAATAGTTGAAAAATTACCTAGTTTAACCTCTTTTGCTATATTATTTGTCAATATGTGTATTCATAAAATCCAAATATTATTACCACGATACTTACATAAAATATTAATCAAATTTATCGACGATTAAGTTTAAAGAGAAACCTGGGCTGATCTGGAAAAAAATGTGATCTTTTATTCTTATAATTTGAATAAAAATCTTACTTAAATGTGACAATTAAGTAAAGAAAATTAATGGATATGGAAAATATTTATTTAAGATTAATGACAAATTGGGTAAGAAGAGAGTCACGATATCATAATGCTTAGCTGGCAATCCAATCATCAATGGCCAAACATTCACACATTGAATAAAAATTTTGTCGACGTGGATTAAACTATAGTCCACAACCTTAAAGCCTCAATCATTGATGTTTTTTCTCTCACCTCTTTTCTTTCTCTCTCTACAAAGTGCCTTTCTCTTTCTCTCTCTCCCAACTTCCCCACTATTCATATATAGTTTCGGAGTGCAGATCCCGTGGAGAAGCCAAATATAATCCCTTTGTTTCCTCACATAAGATTTGGGTTTCTTCAAAGCTATCTTTTTTTTTTTTTTCACAAAAAAAAAAAACTTTTGTTTAATTTTTTGAAGGAGGTTGAAGAAAGCAAAAGGTGTTTTAAGGTTTCTCTGAAATGGTTTTCATGTCTGAGATATTGTTCCCTGAAGAAAAAATTGAAGAAGGTGAGTGGGAGAAAGAGAGATAAGAAGAGGAGGAGAAGAATACCTGCCCAGCAAGCAGAAGTACAGAAAAGATAAACAAAGAATTGATTTCATTCATTTTGATCTGCTTCTGCTGGTAATAATCATCGTCAATTTGCTTGCTTATACAATTTTATCATGTTTTTCTGTTCGGTTTCCCTTGTTTTGTTCAATAATTTTCTAGCTTTGTCATAAACTCAAAAGGGAAAAGCTTGGTTTTGTTGGATTTTTATTTTCTCTTCTTGATTTCTTCATTGGCTGAAAACCCTTCCAATAGGTTCATTGGTCTTGTGAAAAGCGAAAACCGTTTGTATTTATGTCTATTGAAGCATGTCCTTGATTTTTTTTATCGTGTCAAATATTAACAAAATGATGTTATATTAACCTGTTAGGTGTTTGATTGTTTGTTCACAGGGTGGTTGGCAATGTCTGCACCGATGATAATTGACCCTGTGGTGATATCGGCACCAGAAACTCAATCAGCAGCTAGCATACTAGTTGCACAAAGTGAAGTTGAATTTGCTGTGTGTGACTGTTGTGGACTAACAGAAGAGTGCACCCCAGCCTATATAGAAAGAATCAGAGAGAGGTACCATGGAAAATGGGTTTGTGGGTTGTGTGCTGAGGCTGTTAAGGATGAAATAGTGAGGTCTGAGAGGCTTGTTAGCACAGAAGAAGCAATGGCAAAGCATATGAACTTCTGCAAAAAGTTCAAGGCATCAGGGCCTCCTCCAAATCCAACAGTGCATTTGATATCAGCTATGAGACAAATTCTTAGAAGGAGTTTGGACTCTCCTAGAGTAAGGTCCACACCGAATAGTCCAACTAAGACTATCACAGAAATCCGTAGTTCTGTGCTTGCAAGGTCTGAGAGCTGCTTCTCTACCCTCACTGAAGGATTGTGAAGAAGGAAATGCTGTGGATTTGGGTGGATAAAAATGGAAGGAGACATCAGAAATAAGGACAGAAAAATATAAGCTGAAAAATTAGATGTTCAATTGTAGTTTTGTCCAGGACAGAACTTTCAATCTGTTTGTTAGAAATTTGAACATAATTTGGTCAAGAATTTTGCTTCACTATACCAGATACCTTGTTTTCTATTCCACTTAATTGTTTGAAATAAGAAAATTTTGTTCATAACTGAAGTCAAACATTTCACAGCTGGTGCAGCTGAAGAGAAAATGGGACAATGCTGCGCTGATGCTTTGCAAAATCTCAAAATTTGATCCTGGAGTTCAACTAATCTTGTCTGTATTCAAATTTATTAAGCTAGGTTGAAATCAGTTGCGGTTATTTAAAGTGAAAAAGAAAAACAAGGGCACCAATAATGGAGCTCTTCTACTTCTCCAAACCGGCTTAAAAACTAATCATTGGTGAAATATAAAATTGACTGGTCTACTTTTAGTGCCATGCACAAATGCAGCTTCTGACATATATTCATCATAATTTTGAGTCAATTACACAGGAATAATGCTTGGTTGGTTGGAAGTTGAAACAGTCATGAAAATCTGTAGTATTTATAAACCTGAATCCTGTGCAGAGTTTTGCATAAAATAGTAGCTCCTACAATGCTATATGCATTCTTAAATTGCAGGAGCAAATAACTGTTATAAAAGTTACTAATACTTTCGTTTCATTGACCAACTCTATGATCCCTCCTTGCGTTGTATGTCAAACTTAAAATTTATTTTATGCCTTTGTTATCTTTATGGCACCTATATACCCATTCACTACAAAAATGGTAACAAGATGTAAGTAAATACAACCATGACATGAAAACAAAAGTAGATGAGTGGCTAGTATCGGACAAAGAGGGACCAAGAGCCATAGGGATGATTATGATTTATGCCTTAGGAATGCAAAGTGGTTGGATGGTCTCATCTATTTGTGATTTTCTTCACTGTGCACCTTTAGATCTTTCTGGCGGCCACACATGACAACTAAGCTCTCGTTTCTTTTATATTTGAGTCAAATTCTTTTTGAACTATAACCAGTGATTAAAAAATAAAACATGTATTCAAACCGAATTTACCAGCAAATTTCATATTAAAATTACAGTTTGAGTACTAATAAAATAGTAAGCAGTAAGTTTGTCTCGCTTCACAACGCATGCCAGATGGAATTGCTGTTCTGTGATTATCCAAGACAGAACATTCTGGAACACAAGACTGACGTGTCAGGTGGAACTTGGTCTGGTTTGTTTCTATTATGATCTGCGGCAGCATTTTATCATGCAAAATAACATTATACTCCTGAAGCAGAAGCAGCAGTCATCTTTAACTGTTTAACAGGCTTTTATGAATATGCCTCCTTATTTCGATATACTTAAAATCTCGTATTATTTCATGACAAAACCGTATTAAAAATTCAAGTTCTAAAAAAGACCATGTCACACTAACATGTATGCTGTTATCTTATGCATGTAAGTTTATGCAATTAGAAATGCTATATTTAACAAAAGTTGTTGATTAGTTGATGGTGTAAACATATTTATACTGACCATGCAAACTGAACTCAAGTAAAATTGTCTTCAGCACTGATTTTTTTTTCTCTCAAAAAGCATATAATTTAAGTTTTCTAATTTTGGAGAAAATGTGAAGCAAGTTCTCCACTTTAATTGCAACTTGGTGGTCTTAATTAGTGATGAGAGAGGCTACTACCCAGTTGACAAATGAGATCAATGGTTGCATAACTCATGTCAATATTGGTGTACTTGTGGAAGATGTGAGTGGATGTTCTTGCCAGTTAGGATGATAGTTAATATAATATATAAAGAAATGACTGTCTTATTCTTTGAAAAGGGTTGGTAGTTTCCTCCACAAAAATAACGCCTAAACCCACCTCAACAAGAGTCCAAACTTTCCCATCAATTCTGTGTTTTTCCTCCCTTTCCGGGAAAGTAGTTTATCTAATTCTTGAATAAGTTAAAAGGGTTCTTCACAATGCTCTAAGCTCACCAATTAGCGATGATTAGCTCAACAAATTAATTTAATGGTCTGATTAACATTATATTAGAAAAATAGCCTCATGAACCATCCATTCATTGGTTTGTCATATAGTCAGAATTGTTTATGTGCTGTTCAAAACCAATTGGGCAATTATTAAGTGCCAAAATTTGGTCATCACAATAATGGTTCCCGTGATTGTAGGGTGTCAACGAATGTGTTGTTTCCAGAATTAGGCCTGCGGTTATGCCGTAGATTTTACAGGAACAGTTAGCAGAAAGTGCATGTGAGAACCAATTTTGACTTAGTCTACTGTGGGATTCTAGAGAGTTCTTGAGATGTAGCGAACTACGTATTTGTTCATAGCAGAAGGGCATGAAAAACAAACAAACCCATCTAATCTATTCACTTCAAATCACATGAACATAACTAGCTAACTACGTATTTGTTTTAACACGTAATGTCACAATCTTACTTTAATTTCTTCTGTCTATTTGTTACACCAATCAATTCCGAAAATTATATGGCTAATAAATTTGTAAACACATGTCCACTTTCTTGTTTTTTTATTTTGTAGATATTTTATGGAAGCGGTGTAATTTTGCACATGTATTATCTAAATGCACCTTTTTTTCTAATTACATGAAATGGGTGACAAGACTTTATTATATATCCTATATAATTTTGTTTAAAATTTAGTTATATCATATTATCTACGCATGATGTCAATGTTAATCATAAAGTCATGTGAACCAACCACCATTTTATTTAGTTTAATTTTTAATATTAAGTAAAGTGGTCTTAAGGTTTAACCAGTTTAATTGGTGGTAAATATATCTGAAATAGTTATTGACATGATTTCATTTATTTGTAAATTACACTTCGTGCAGGATTCACATGACTTCAGTTACTTCTGAATTTCACTGTAATTTGGAAATTAGTATAATGTACAAATAATTGAAGTTGAGAACCTTGACACGACTTTTCATTTAAAATTAGCAACAAGTTTTATTTATTTTTAACAAAATTTTGAGAAATATTACTTAATTATTTATGTAATTAATAATTTTTAGGAGTGTAAATTTAGAAATATTTGAATAATGTGTAAGTTACCGTTAAGTGATATTAAACAGTCATAAAAATATAAAATGTTAATTTGTTCTAAAATTTTAACTTTTTACAACAATTTTAATTTGTTTGTAAAATCCACCAATGTCACCATTTAAGAAAATAAGTGTTATTTTTTAATTAATAGTTAAAATAATTTAATATAATTATTGTATGTGTGGAAAATGAAGGAAGAGTAAATGTATGATATTTGATGTATAAAAATGACTAAATAAATAGTTAAACATATTGTTATGTAAAGATATTTGAATTTAGTGAGGAGATAATGTTATAGTTATAGATATATTATTTTCTATAGGGGCAATTTTTCTATATTGACCTTTATTCCAACAACAATAATATTTCTTTTACTTATTTGAAATTGGTTCATCCATTTTGTTAAGGATACAAGTAATAATTGATATTTCAGGTTTCTTTCGTTGCATTTATGGATCATGTATCAAATTTGGACCAATGTAAGGAGATCAATAACCTTCATTTTGAACTGGATAAAATTGAACCTCATAAGCCTTGAAAACATTGTGGAGGTTGTATACTAAGACAAGAAATGTCATTAGTTGTAGATGACAATAGGAACAAATAATAATTACTTGCAGACAAGGTAGCCAAATAGCTTGAAACTTGTCACAATCACACCACCATTCATTTAATTTGATTGTGTATGATGTAGGTCAACATCGAAGTTGGAGAGTGACTATCTCCTAAACATAAAAGTCTGAGTTTTGTAACATGCATTCCATCTTGTCTATTAGTATTTGATCTATCGAAGAAACTGTTTTCAGAAATTTTTACCTCATTGTTGATAACTTTGCTTTAAAAGTTGATTGTTTCATTTCATATGTTTTGGCAATGTAGAATATAAAATTCCTTAAACAAACCCAGTTATTTATAATATTGCATGCATAAATGAATATACGTACCCATGTTTAGTAGTGGTTTCTTTCTTAAACCTTCTACCTCTGTTAGCATTCTCTTGCCTCTTTAACATTCTCTTGAACTTACTAGTGAGGAAAGAGATCTATTCATCATCAGACTTTGTATCGTATAATACATCATTTATCGGTTCAAAAGCTTTACACGATACACTCTTTTTAACATTTGTATGACATCTTCAAAACAATATTATTTCCTTTGGCAGCATTCACACCACCCTACAAAACCTATCCATATAGCCTCTAAGTCTTTAGACGCTTTAAGGACAGTTTCCTAGGCTCTCTGTTGTAGAGGAAGGGTTTTGAGAAATCTATCGTTGATCTCCTATTGACTCATGGTTGCTTCTAGAGACCTTAAGCTATTGACGATGACCTATAGACGAGCTATTATCTACTAGATAGTCTCATTGTCCTCCATAGTAAACATTTCACATTGACGCTTCAGTAAGGTATGCTTGTTCTTCTTCACCTCCTTTGAACCTTCATGAGATAGAGCAACAATATCTTACATCTCCTTAGCACTGACCATAGCATGTACCTTGGATATCTCCTATTCAAAAAGAGCACATATCAGTATATGCACCTAGCTAGCTTAGGCATTTAACTTATGTCTATACCTTTAGTCTTCACTCTAGGTATCTCAAAGTAATAACTTACCAAAAGCATTAACTAGTATTGGAAACCTGTCTTCTATACTCTCCATCATATCTATGTTGTTGAACTTTAGAAAATTAACCATCTTCATCTTCTACAGCTTATACTTTTCTACCTTGAATAAGGGTGGATGGTTGACAGCATAACCTTGTAATACCTAATAAACCGTTTAACACGTTAAAGATGACAAGAATGTCTAATACGTTAAACATAATGAGACCGTCTAATTTGTCAAACATAGTCAAATCAACACTTTATAACTTATAATATTTGTTATTATTAAAATTACATAGACTACTTATATATATAAAATCGTCTAATGAAATCTTACACCGTCAATAATATATAGACTTCTAATGCTTCAATAGTGTTACATTAAAATAACCTTTTTATTTACGTAATTAAAAAAAGTTATTCTAATAATAATCGAGCAAAATTATACAACTCCGCTAAAAATTTCCACTTTATGACTACACTTGTAAAACAGTTTTTCTTATATATTTTGTTTGTTTTAATCAAAATTTGTCGCCGAATAACAATAAAAGTATGAAAAATTTATTATTTTGGTCTCTGATTTTATTTTCATTGTCTTTTTCATAATCTATCCATCAAGTTGCTTGTTTGACTTTCTTCTTATAAAGCATGTTTTTATTTATAATTATCTCTTAACATAGTTGTGAATAAACCTTTCTTCTTATTTTTTAATATTGATTATCTTTAATGATCATTAAGAAATCTGTTTTTATATTGTACCGATTTTTAAATGACACATTTCAAGTAAGAAGTGGTGTTTCGGGTCATGTTGTTGAGTTTCCACTTAGAATCTTCATTTCCACTTAAAATCTTTATTTCTCCAGTCAAGTCCACGATCGAATTGGGCAACCGTTCGCCTAAGCTCTAAAGGGAAGTGTACCTGCGATTACACTCCGACGCTCAAGTTAGTATCCGATTATCGGAGTAAAGTAATGTTTTTACTTATTTTCTTACTTACCTTTGACCTTTAATTACTTACTTATAGTATTTGACTTTGACTTTATTTACACGTTATGTCAGCTTTTTGTAGACTGATTTGACAGGAGTTGCTTATGCTTCAATTAATTCATTTTCTCGATATAAGAGATATTGATCATGGGCGACGTCCCTGTCTGGGTAGTACAAAATCAGTCATTATTAAATGAACTCGTTAATCTAACTATTAAGGAATTAATATTAGTGATATTAATTAATTTCAATAGCATTAGATATGGGAATAATATTGTGTATTATTAAAAAGACAATAAAAGTATTTTTGCTTAGTTATGATTCTAACAATATTCTAATAAAAATATCTCATGTCACGGAATTTTAGATACAATACCTCTTATAGTTTATTTGCAACATCCATATAATACTTTTTTATATTTCTTACGTATTTTTCGAAACACATTTTTAGAAAGTGTTTTACAAATACACTTTTCTAACATTTTGAAGAGTACTTTACAAAATACATTTTTTATTAACATTTCAGAAAGTCCTTTCTAAATCATAAAAATGATATGAGAAGTATTTTTTAAATATTAAAAAATAAAAATATGTTATGGAAAGTACATTCCAAACTTAATGAAAGCGAGTCTGAAAAATATTTCTTAAACACACTTTTTTTTACATCATAAAATATACAATTTAGAATATATTTTTATTTTCTTAGCATTTTGAAGAGTACCTTTTAGAGCATAAAAAATAATCATGTTAGCTAAAATAGGCTTTTCGAAAAGTTAAATAAACAAATATTTTTTGAAGAAACATTTCCTACCAAAATTTTATTAAAAGAATGAGATAATATTTGGAAAGGACAAAATATTTTTAATCTAATTGGATACAGACAACTTTAACTTTAATTAATCTTTATGGCATTAAAATCATTTTCACAAGGCTGAGGGAGTGAAAGCATCAAAGAATATATAGTAAGCAAGAGAGTGATAAGTTCAAAGGAAGCAAGAGTATTTTGAAAAGAGGAAAAACAAAGGTAAAGGGGAGTATAAATAGCAGGAGCCCAATTATATGAATACTCTTTTTGGGCCCGAGAAATTTGAGTCACTCCTTTACATTGAATTTTGGGGTGTTTATGGAGGGATTAAAATGGCATTATCTTTTTTATTTGATTTAAAATTATGATTAGGTGATTTTTTTAAATTGAACCCTTATTCACTCAAAGAATTTATAATTACCGAAATAAAGCAAAACCAACGTATTATGTTAACATAATATATCAATTTTAATATTTCGATAATTAAATTACATAGTTAAATCAGCATAAAATTAAAATTATGTTATGCAAGTTATTACTCATTAGGTAAATAAGTCTAATTATTAATATACAATCATTATAAATTTTGAATTTTAATATAACATAAAATATCAAACAAAGCAAAGTTGGAACAACACGGAGTATATTCCAAACTAAACTTTGGATTGATATGACAAATGAGAGTGAATACATCGGTGGATCTCTAGAAAATATTTTGAGGTTTCAATTTTTTTTATAAATATACAAAAAATTTAAAGATATCAAACATATAAAATATACTAAAATTAAAAAAAATAATATTATATATATATATATATATATATATATATATATATATATATATATAAATATTAGGATGCCAAGGCCTCACCACTAAACTCTGCCACTGGAAATATGTGATTTATTTGTGTGTTGATTGATAAACTAAGCAATGTGAAGAGCTAATTTTTTTTTTCAATAATTGTTTTTAGATATCGAAGTTTATGCAGCAACAAACATAACTAATAGTCTTTGAAGAAGAGTGCGACAAATGTCACATCGCAACTCTAAAGAAATTAGTTAAAAAGTTTTAAAACGTGTTGGTCATTTTTTTAAACTAATAAGCATTAATATAGCCCTTGGTCCTTATTAGGTCTCGTTTTAGGTACTTTTTAAGATCATGTAATGTATTTTTTTAAGATTAGGTAAGATGATTGGAACAATTAAAATTAAGGTTTAATATCGTTTGCAAATATTCCATGACGTATAATTCTATTTGTATTCGGTCAAACAAATGAAGTTTCCAAGGATAAAAAAAAAAAAACTATGGTATTGAGATTCAAACACAGAATTAAAGTTAAATTGAATGTCTTATAATATAACATATTTTCAATATAAAAAAAATTACAATTTTATAAGAATTAAAAAAACATAATTTGGAGCATAATCACTAGATACAAATTTAAAAACACGAAAATCATAAAATAAAAATGATCATATGCGGAACGAACGAACGAATTGGGAAAAGCGAAGGAACATCGAAAACCCCATAAGTAGTACCTTTCTGAACCCTCACTGCTCTGCATCTTCAATTATTCGGGTAAGCTTCATTATTCTTTAATTCTCACTCCACTTTTTGTAATGCAATCTTTCCCCTCTACGTTTTCCCCTCAATTCTATCTCTCGCGTCTCGTTCCTCCTTCTAGAGATCGAAACCCTAGACTATTTTCCGTCTCTGGGATTTCATAATTCGGAACCCAAACTCCTTCCTTCGATATTAATATTGGAAATGAAAGCGCCAAAAGCTTTTTTGGGTGCAAAAGGTAGAAGTTTCCATGGGGTTTTCAACGTTTTGTGTTCCGTGGTTTTGTTTTTCTTCTTTTACAATCGTGAGGACATTATTCGCAACCCGATTCTCAGGCAATCCTCCCATTTTGCACGTCAAAATGCTAATTTGAGAGATGGGTCTTCTGTGATTCACCGTCGAATGGTTGAAATCGGCGCCAACACTTCAAGTGTAGCCGGTGAGAATGATTTAGGTGTGAGTAATTCTGTATTCTGTTCTGGGTTGGTCCAACATGATGGTTATGCTAGTCCCTGTGAATTCTTAAAGGTTAATCCACAGTGTTCTTCTGATGGGTATCTTGATTACTTGAAATTTTTCTACTGTACATGTCAGCGTTTTAGAGTGTTTGGTTATCTAGGGTTGGGTGTGTGGCTAGCTGCTTTGTTTTATCTCCTGGGGAACACTGCTGCAGACTACTTTTGCCCTTCTCTTGAGAATTTGTCAAGGCTCTTGAAATTGCCTCCAACTGTAGCTGGGGTTGTGTTGCTTCCACTTGGGAATGGAGCACCTGATGTGTTTGCTAGTATAGCTTCCTTTGTGGGTGCTGAAAGTGGTGAGGTTGGTCTTAACAGTGTGTTGGGTGGTGCTCTTTTTGTCACCACTATTGTTGTTGGAACTGTGTCACTATGCGTTGCGGAGAAGGAGGTTGAAATTGATCGAAGATGCTTTATAAGGGATGTGAGTTTCTTTCTCATGACTCTGTTTTCGCTGCTTTTGATTTTGGTTGTTGGTAAGGTGGGTGTTGTGGCGGCTGTTGCTTTTGTATCCATTTATTTTGTGTATGCGTTCATTGTTGCTGCCAATGAGATATTGAGGAAACATGCACAGAAATTGAAGTTAGATGTTGTCACACCATTGCTTCCTGTTCAGGGAAGTGTGTTCTCTCTAGGTGTGGAAGAGGATGTTTCGATCTATAGCTCTTTGCTTGAAGACACTGAAAGCGATCCTCCCCGCCTCCCTCCATCGTTGCCCCAGTGGATGTGGTCTTCAAATGTGGCAATATATTCAAACCAAGCAAGCAAAATCAACTTTTTGGATGATGAAAGGCCTCCCTGGGGATGGACTGATGGGTCTGTGGAGAACACCAGGTTGTCATCATTTTCAGTCTCAAAACTTTTTCTGCTGATGGAGATTCCACTGGCTATTCCTCGGCGTTTCACAATTCCAATGGTCAATGAAGAAGTATGGTCAAAACCTTATGCTGTGATCAGTGCTTCACTGGCTCCGGTTCTCCTTGGCGTTTTGTTTAGCACCCGAGAGAATGTGAGTAATCATGGTGTCATACTTTCTTATTGTGTTGGTGTTGCTCTTGGATGTGCATTTGGTATTCTTGCTTATAAATACACAGTATCCGATCGTCCACCACCTCAATTTTTACTTCCCTGGGTTCTTGGAGGGTTCATCATGAGCATAGTGTGGTTCTACATAATAGCAAACGAGCTTGTGGCTCTATTGGTAGCATTTGGTGTAATTTTGGGAATTAATCCATCCATCTTGGGGTTAACTGTATTAGCATGGGGAAATTCAATGGGAGATTTGATGTCAAATATTGCATTGGCATTGGATGGACAAGATGGGGTTCAGATTGCTTTATCTGGATGCTATGCAGGTCCTATGTTCAACACACTTGTTGGTTTGGGAGTCTCACTGCTTCTTGGGGCCTGGTCTAAGAAGCCCTCTTTGTACGTGGTGCCTAAAGACAGTAGCTTATTTTACACCATGGGATTTCTGATAGCAGGACTGCTATGGGCACTTGTTTTGCTACCTTCCAAGAACATGCATCCTAACAGAACCTTAGGATTGGGTCTCATCACCCTTTATTTGATATTTCTTTCTTTCAGGATATGCACTGCAATGGGATTTATAACAGTTGCTGGTTTAAGTTGATTTTACTGCAATGGATCTAAATCAGCATGTTTTCCACATCTCTTTGGGCTGGTCCTTTGTTGTGACAGCTACAAAAGAAATTACAGAAAGAAAATATTGGTCTTTATAGAGCAAGGTTAAATCACTGCTCCAGCTGAAAATGCCACTGTTGTATATCCACATTACTGGTCAATCAAATTGACAATGCAGTCACTTTACATTTGCTGAAAATTGAACACCTCTACCACTTTAGCCCTTGCTGAGTACAAGATGACTTTCCTTTTAGGGCATTTGGTACTGTTTTTGTATGAATTCATCTTGGTTTCTTACATATACATACATATTATAGGTCCATATCCACGAGCAATATCGATATATAATAATTTCTACGATTTTATTGTATTACAAAATTATATATATCTATCTATCAATCTATATACACACATATTAGTATGACTTTTAAGATAATTATGATAAAAATTAACGGATTTACTATTTACAATTGATGAGAGTATAAAATTGTATTACATTATTAATATTTAATTTATTTTCAGTAATTTTGATTGCCTAGTTACTTTTAATTTTGTATTGTGTTTTGCTTTTCATGTAACTCTTGACAAGCTTGATGATACCTTGAAGTTCTCTTGTGTATGTTTGGATGTCTAGAAATAAAAATAAAGAGGAAAAAAATAAAGTTGTGACTGATAAAATGAACGTGTTAATTATTTTTTTAGACATGGTAAATAGTTTTAAACTAAAATTGAGCCACACGGATGATGATACTCGCGTCTTCTAATTAAATGTATAGGTGAATTTTAATAACTTTTATTTTGAATACAAAATAGAATAAATCATGTTACCAAACATTATACATACCTTTTCCAAAGTGAGGTGAAAATGTTTTATATGTAAGATAAATGGTTTTTACTTCCTTCAACCCCAACTATTAACCATAATTGGATGAAATCACCGAATTGTCTTCCTTCTCTTTCACCACACCTTATTAACATCATCGCTGCAGAAGAAGAGAAGGTAAAAGAGACCGTTGCAGTTAGAAGAAGATAAAAAAAATCTCAATTCTCGAAAGCTTGTTATGGAAAACTCATCTTGACAAATACATTTAAGAAGGTATTATATATGTTCAGAAAAGTTTATTATAAAAATTCTGTTTTGGAAAGCTTGTTCTTATTTCATGCGTTCTGAAAAGTTTATTTTAAAAATTTTTTCCTTTTCCAGAAAACATGTTCTGTAATGTATTTAAAAAAAATTAAAAGCGCGATTTGAGAAAATTTCCAAAAATGTGAAAGTCACTTAAAAGAAAGATAAAACAGCCATTTTAAAAATTATGGGGTGCAGGCCTAAAACAAGGGTGCAGAGAGTAAAATTGTTTTTTACGACTTTCGATAAGCCGTGCCTCGATGGTAGGATTTTACTGTGAAACATCAAAGTTGTCACGGTAGGAAGATTTTAGTTCAAAATTTTCAATAGGAAAATCTTGTATGGTAAGCCGAATTCTAATTAAATTGTGGATTATAATTTAATTGAGGTCATGACTTTAATATTAAATAAAAATGAATTAGCATTGATAAGAGTGTTTCTGGTCATTGGTGAGCAATGATGTAAAGGTGAAAGATATGAAGATTTCAGAATCGGGCTAGGATTCATGCGTGATGTTTCCAAATTGAACAAGCCCAAAATATGGGGAGAGGTAAAGAGTGATTTTTCTCTAGGTTTCAAGGGAGTTAAAAACCTTAGACGAGAAAGAGGTGCAAGATCTGTCCAGACCGACAACACCTTTAGCCTGGTGGCTAAACTGTTCAAGAGAAGGGTGGGTGAGGAAGTGAAGAGAAGTTGACTAGAGGGTCCAAAGAAATCTTTCACAAGCTTTCTTTGACGACCCTTTTTATCATGATGTTTTTTTTATAGAAATCTAATATGTTTGGTGTTGATCGATAAGACTAATAAGGTTCAAGAGTTATTTGTGAATTAAGAACAAACATATTAGACTTTTATATGTGGATTAAGACTAAGCATATTAGATTTTTATAGAGTACAACATCTTAGAAAAAGAGTCATTAAAGAGAAGTTTGTGAAAGAAATACAGTCAACTCAAACTATAAAGTATTAAAATCAAGTGTAGAATTTGTTATTTCTGAAAGAAATTTTGTCTCAATACTGAAATTGGATTATCCATTAATGTTTTCAACAAAATCCTAATCCAAATTTTAATTAAAATTGTGCTTATCATACACCATTTTTTTCCTAAAATTTTTGAATCAAAATCATTATACTATAACACAACTTTAATATTTTACTTAAAACACTAACATAATTTCTTTTGTGTCAAGATAATACGACTTACTTTGTAAATAAAAATGTCTCTCTTTATAATAATAAACAAACAAAATTACGTACAACAGTCCTTCATTACAATTTCTTTGTGTATGTTATGCATGATAATAACTTTACAAATTGTTTGGGAATAATTAGTCAAGCGTGCATATGAATAAAATAAAACAATCAGATTAACTTTATTACAATGAGCCAAAAGACGCTTTCATGTACCTATTCTGAGTTATATTTAGGTTAAAATGAAATATTTGTTTTTGAGTTATATTTAGGTTAAAATGAAATATTTGTTTTTGAGTTATATTTAGGTTAAAATGAAATATTTGTTAATGTGATGATTGAAGTTTGGAGAGAATTTATAATTACAAACAAGTAAAATTAAAATGTTTAATTAATCCGTATAAAATTAGATAAAAATTGAATGAAGTAATTTAGTAAATGCTACAATTTTTTTAAAGTTAAAGAATAATATTTGTAATATTAATATTTATTAAAAAGTAAAAAACATAATATATATATATATATATAAAATAGGAATATCTCTATTATATATAGATAATCATTTAATATAATTGGAAGAAAATAAGATTAAGAGCATAATTTGGGTAAAGTATAATGCAATCTTTATGCTCTTAATTTTTCATCTATTTGAACATAAACTCCAGAGCAATTATTACATCACCTATATTTAGTTCTTAACATGTTCTACAGTGTCTTTTTTTTTCCTACCAACATAGATATGCCTTAAATAAAGTGATTAATAAAGAATTTAGAATCTTTTTGTTCTTCTTAGCTCTTATTCTTTTCTTTGGATTTCTTAATCCTTATATAATCTTTTATGCCCGCCTCAGATCATAAATAAATAAAATTTGTCAATAAAAATTACAAATTATAAAGATTTAATTGATATAAAACTCTATCACTTTTTACTAGACTATTTCATTTATTTTTACTATAATTATTTACACAATGCATGCTTTTATTCATTTTTTTAAGTCTTAGTCTAACCAAATCATTAAACATGCATGGATCTTCAGCATTTTTTTAGTATCATGCAATTATATTTAGGTTAGTAATAAAAGGTTCAGCGAATGACCCTTCCTTTGAGAAATATTATTTCTGTGTGTTTTGTTGTTTGTTGTGTTATCTGAGTTGGGAACTTGTTCACCTTTCATTCTATTTATAGAAAAAAAAGAAAATGAAATAAATTGTATTCATTAAAAAATATATAATAAAGATGGAATTTTGAATTTTACTCATTTATTCTCATAATTCAATAAAAAACTAAAATATGTAGACCCTTAACATCTTTATTTGCTAACGTATTTTTCTTGGAACTTGTTATGTGTTTTCATAAGAGTGCATACATGTGTTGGTCCTTGATAAGTAGGTGCTAGTCCTTTCTGTACAGTCATCTTAAATACCCAAAAAAAATATCTCAAAAGAGAGTTATTGCAACCATATACTCTTTGGGTTGTTTTTATCTTTTTATTATGTTATCACATGCTTTAAAAGCATGTTAATAAAAATTTTTTAGCAGCAACTATATAATTAAATGTTATAATTTTAAATAAAAATATTTTCACAATAAATTATTTTTAATTCTTCTTTTTGAAGGAATTTTTCCTTGTTCATTATTAGTTAGACTTCAGTTTATAGGAAAGCAAAACATTAAAAAGAGATTTCGGACTACTTTAGTAACCCGTTAAGACTATTTTAATGATTTCATTTTAAAAAATTAACTCGAGATACATGTCGGTTTTAACTATAGTATTAATAAGAAATTGAAAAAGAAAATATTGCACATGCTAGTGTGCTTCAAACGTGTATTATATTCTAATATTTCGTAATAATTCCCGATCTTGATATTTTACTTTATTTCTTATTAGACTGTCTTGTTTAAAATAACATGTAAAATAATCTGCGTGATCCGATGTAACATCTTTTAATATCTTCAAACAAAAACCATGGACATTGTTTAATTATAAATCGCTAGGTGGTCCAGTAATGCAGAAGACACTGCATTATACCAGCATAGTATAAAATTAATAAATCAATTATCTTGAAAATTCTGTATTAAGGTGGGACTTTGTAGTGTATTAAAAATTTAAAGGATCCCATTTTTTTTATATGAAACAGTAGTATGGTAAAATCAAAATTTAAATGGTATAATTAAATTAAGATTTGTTTTAAGAAGAGGAACAAAAATCAAGTGATGTGAATAGGTATGTGCTTGTTTTTGCTTTTCAAAAGTTTGATTTTAGTGATATGAATTTGAGCTTCTGGTTTATTTGATCTTATTATTTTGATGAAAGTCTTATTATGAAGTGATCATTCTAAATTTCAAGAATAGGTAAAAAAATATTAAATTAGTAATTTAAATAATAATATCAACCGAAATTCAATAATATTGAAAATGTTAATTTCTTTTAATTAAAAAATATAAATTTATTTTTAAATTTAATTTTTATATTATGTAATTGATATATATATATATAAGTTGACGTTCATTACAAAAGTAAAGTCGGTTTAACTAATTTTAAGAAAGTTTGTGGAGAATGTCCACATTCATTTGCTTCCATCAATGAATCCTGATGGGTTTAGTTTAAGAAAATGCTAATAATATTGATTTGAATCAGGATTTACCTTTTATTTGCATTTATAATCTAAGTTTAAAGTGGCACGTTGAATATAATGTTACTTGCCATGGACTGTGTCAAAAGAAGTACATTGTCAGAATCTTTTAAATTTTGGATTTCATTATCATTGCAAAACTGCAGGAGACAAGTGTATTTAAGGTTTCGAAAAGAAAACGTTTCGGGATAGAGTACAATACTAATTTTTTGTATTTTCTTTAATTTTCAGAAAGTAGGCTCAGAAAAAAAAAAAGTAGAGTGAAAACTATAGAAATTATGTGTAAAAATAAAGTAAAAGGCCTTAAAATGTCATCAGAGAGATTATGTCATGGCAAGCGTCTACTTTATTAATTTTAAGAGTAAGAAAAAAATTTAAATTGAAAATTTTAATATATAATTATCCAAATATATATTATTTTATTTCTATTTAAAAGAATTTATGTCAAATTTAAATTTAAATTTTTGGTATTTAAATTCAATTATTTAATTGAATTTATATTGGATAATATTTTGAATTTTAACAATTTAAAATTAAGTTGTGTGTAGGTTATTTTAAATTATGAAATGTTAAGTTGGTTCAAATATGAATAAGATAGCACCTAGTCGGGTTCATGTAATATTAGATGAGTTAGCTTAGGTCAGAGTCAAGCTAAATTGATCCGAACTCAAGTCAATATAAGTCTGGATTGGACTGAGTTAACTTGAACATCGGATAGGTCAAGCCTAGTTATTCGAGGCCTAGATAAAATCAACCCGAACTAGGTTTAATAGAGTCAACACATACTCAGGTTGAGTCAAGTAAGCCCAAACCCAGGTTAAGTAAAGTTAACACAGGCCTAAGTTGAGTTGAGTCAACCAAAACCTAAGTTGTACTAAGACAACTCGGGCTTAGGTTGAACCGAGTTAGTTCACCTAAGTCAAGAAGAGTTAACCTAGGTCTAGGTCGCGTCAATGCAACTCGGACCAAGGTTGAGTTGAGTCAAGCTGAGCCCAGTTCGAGTCACCCCATGCTCAATTGAATCGGTTCGGTATGGGTCCAAGTCAAGTGGTGTTAGTCGGGGCTTAAGTTGATCCCACGTTAAGTTAAACTAAGTCGGTCGAGATCCAGGTCGAGTCAAGTTGACCTAGCCCTAGAGCCAGTTGAGTTTGATGGGCCCAAGTCAATTGAGTTTGATTGAGATTAGGTTAAGTGATGCCAAGATTGAGTCGAGTTCAACCAAGTCTATCTTAAGTCTGGTCAAGATGGAATCAAAACAGATCAGACCTGGTCGAACCAAGTCAAGTTAGATTTATGTTCAATTAATATACCGAGTCATAATCCTATTAAATTGAGATAAGTTAAATTCATGTTAACTTGATTAAGTCAATTCTCATGATAGATCGATCCCACATATCTAATCAATAAAATATATTTAATTTAAATTAAATTAAATTAAAAAAAATTAACATAGTTAAGTTAAAATGGATCTGGAATATAGATCCAATCTATTTGAAAAAAAAAACGCTAGTTAATTTGGTTAGCTTTTCTTGTGACCAGTTCATTGCATGTCTACTCATGGTTAAAGTTACCTTTGTTAATTGCACGTAATGCATTTTTTTTTGTTATATTTTAGGTGTTGGATCAAGAAAATCCAGAGCTAACTGATGTTCTTATTAGTCGTTAAAGTGATTTTAAAATAAAAGACAATAGGAATGCATTTGACTTTAAAGTGTATATTTGAATTATTTTACTCTGGATGACTTGCTTAATTACATTTATTTTTCATACATTAACTTTGTGGATTAGTAGTTTTATTTAAGTTATGTCATCTTATATGTAAAAATAAAATGTTCGATTTAATATAGGATGAAAAAAATTCTTAACAATGTTTTGTCAACTAAATCTGCTAGTAAAGTATAAGGATTGTATAAATACATTAACAAGTTGTAAAGCCAAATATAAATATATAGTGGGTATTCATTATGGCATTAATAGAGTATAAACCTCATTGTAAAATATGAAATATGGTCATAGGAATCACTAAATTAATCAATTTAAAATAAAAAATTTATTTAAACTACTAATCTCATTTTTAATTTAAAAATACAAGTTTAATAACTCATTCTAAGAATCAAAATTCCTAACTTTGAAAAAGAAAATTGTTAATGATCGAAAACTTATACAATTTTTTTCTAGATGGATTTTCTATTCCAAAAGTTTTCTTATAGAAAATTTCAAACTCAAGCCTTTCATAAGAAAATTTCTTTCTAAAGGAGACATTAAATTCGCAAGAGAAGATGGAAAAAGACCGAAAAAAAAAAATCTTGCGAAAATTCCTTTTTTAATCATTTAAAAACATGAAATAAAACACCATAATAAATAAATAAAAAACTAAACACAAAATGAAATGGAAAAGATTATAAAAAAGTTGCATCTATAATATAGGATAACCCTAGAGTATGGGGATTTTTTTTAAAAAGCCTTAAGTACAATTTTCGCTAAAAACCTTGATAAGTTTATGAAATTAGAAAACTTGCTTATATTAATTCTTTATTAGAAGTTATCATACAGCAAAATCATAAGAGATAACGTTCTTGTCAATTGTTACCAAATTGCTACGCAAATCCAACAATATTATCTTATCTGTGTCTTATCACACAAATAAATATAAATATATAAATAAATAAAAATAGATAGATAGAGAGATGGAACCTCTGTGTAGAATATCTTTGGACTAAAAAACAAAAGAGCATTGTTTTACTGAGAAATCCTAGCAAAACATCTAAATGAGCAACCCTTGAAGACCCATGCGTCCTTCAATTATTGGGTACCTACTTCGCTGGGCCCACCTTCACCCATACATGCCCTTAATTATCCAATTATTATTAATATAAAACAATATATGTTCCAACTCTTCACCTTCCCCTGTTTTTAGTTTAAATACACAGCACAGTAATCTATCTTCATCAACGAAAACAACACCAGAAAACGAACCCATACTCATGCGACACAACAACCTTATTAAACCAACCCTGCTCCAATTGTGAAGGAACACACTCCTCATGGCTTCTCACTCTCTTCTATTGTTCCTCTTTCTTATATTTCTGTCTTTTCATGTTTCTGTCTCTTCCTCATCGGACGCTCCACGAACCTACATAGTCCACGTGGCGCAATCGCAGAAGCCCACGCTTTTCTCCACTCACCACAACTGGTACACTAGCATCATCCGCTCCCTCCCTCCCTCCTCCCACCCAGCCACCCTCCTCTACTCCTACTCCGCCGCGGCCGCCGGCTTCTCCGTCCGTCTCACCCCCTCACAGCTCTCTCACCTCCGCCGCCACCCCGCCGTTCTCTCCGTCGAGCCTGACCAGGTCCGCCACCCCCACACCACCCACACCCCGCGCTTCCTCGGCCTCGCCGACTCCTTCGGCCTCTGGCCCAACTCTGACTACGCCGACGACGTCATCGTCGGCGTCCTCGACACCGGAATATGGCCGGAACTCAGGAGCTTCTCCGATCACGACCTCTCTCCGGTTCCCTCCACGTGGAAAGGATCTTGCGAAGTGTCACGCGAGTTCCCCGCTTCCTCCTGCAACAGAAAAATCATCGGCGCCAAAGCCTTTTACAAAGGCTACGAAGCCTACCTCGAGGGACCAATGGATGAGTCCGTCGAATCGAAGTCTCCGCGAGACACCGAAGGCCACGGCACACACACCTCTTCCACCGCTGCGGGAGCCGTCGTTTCCAACGCAAGTTTGTTTCACTACGCTCAAGGCGAAGCCAGAGGAATGGCCACGAAAGCCAGAATCGCCGCTTACAAGATCTGCTGGCAATACGGCTGCTTCGATTCCGACATCCTTGCCGCAATGGACGAGGCCGTCGCCGATGGAGTTCACGTGATTTCACTCTCCGTCGGCTCGTCAGGTTACGCGCCGGATTATTTCCGTGATTCGATCGCTTTGGGAGCTTTCGGCGCTGCTCGTCACAATGTTCTGGTTTCGTGTTCTGCTGGGAACTCAGGGCCTGGTCCCTACACTGCGGTGAACATTGCACCGTGGATTTTAACCGTTGGAGCTTCCACCATCGATCGAGAGTTTCCTGCTGATGTTATTCTCGGAGATGGAAGGGTTTTTGGTGGGGTGTCTTTGTATTACGGTGAAAGTTTGCCTGATTTTAAGCTTCGATTGGTTTATGCTAAAGATTGTGGGAACAGGTACTGTTACCTGGGATCTCTGGAACCTTCCAAAGTGCAAGGGAAGATTGTTGTTTGCGATAGGGGTGGGAATGCTAGGGTTGAGAAGGGTAGTGCAGTGAAGCTTGCTGGTGGGTTGGGAATGATTATGACTAACACTGCTGAGAATGGGGAAGAGCTTCTTGCTGATGCACATCTTTTAGCAGCTACCATGGTGGGTCAAATTGCAGGGGATCAGATCAAGGAGTATATAAGGTTGAATCCGTACCCAACTGCGACTATTGTGTTCAAAGGAACTGTGATTGGGGGATCTCCTTCTGCTCCTCAAGTTGCTTCATTTTCTAGCCGTGGACCCAACTATCACACTCCGCAGATTCTCAAACCTGATGTCATTGCTCCTGGTGTTAACATTTTGGCAGGGTGGACTGGGAGAGTGGGACCTACGGATTTGGCCATTGATCCTAGGAGGGTTGAGTACAACATTATTTCGGGGACTTCTATGTCTTGTCCTCATGCTAGTGGCATTGCTGCATTGCTTAGGAAAGCATATCCTGAGTGGTCACCTGCGGCTATTAAGTCTGCTTTGATGACAACTGCTTACAATGTGGATAATTCTGGAGGGAATATCAAGGATCTTGGAAGTGGGAAGGAGTCAAATCCGTTTATTCATGGGGCTGGTCATGTTGATCCCAATAGGGCTCTTAACCCTGGGTTGGTTTATGATTCTGATATCAATGACTATTTGGCGTTTTTGTGCTCAATTGGGTATGATGCTAGGCAGATTGCGGTTTTCACTAGAGAGCCTGCTGCTGCAAATGTTTGTGAAGGGAAAGTGGGTAGGACTGGGGAATTGGCTAGTCCGGGTGATTTGAATTACCCTTCTTTCTCTGTGGAGTTGGGTGGGGGAAGCGATTTGGTTAAGTACAAAAGGGTTGTTACTAATGTGGGAAGTGTTGTTGATGCTGTTTACACTGTGAAAGTGAATGCTCCACCTGGTGTTGGTGTTACTGTGTCCCCCAACACACTTGTGTTCAGTGGTGAAAACAAGACACAGGGATTTGAGGTTGCCTTTAGTAGAGTTAAACCTGGTGCTTCTGACAGTTTTGGGTCAATTGAATGGACTGATGGAAGTCACGTTGTGAGGAGTCCAATTGCTGTTAGATGGACTGGTGTGTCCTCATCATCCCTTTGAATGGCTATGGAGAAAGTCATTCCCAGGTTATGGATTTAGTATTGTTCTATTTTTTCTCCTACTAATGATGACTTTGAAGTGGTTGGTGAAGGCATTCCAATAATTTTAGGGGGATGAAGTAAGAACTGGGAATGAGATGTGATTTGTAGCATGGTTAGTTCAGATTTTCTGTAAGCTTGTTATTGCCTTGTTGTAAAAACTACAAAAATACTTTTATAGTATGCAGTCTTATGTAGGTGTAATCGGAAGAACATTGAAGTAGTTGATGAAGGACTTCTAATAAATTATGGGGTCAGAGTATGGTATTTGTCATTGTGATTTGGATTATTGTTGTGCTTCTGCATATTGTTCAGGTTACTTGTCATTATGTAATTAGTTATATGAAAAGTCAATGAGCATGCATGTTCATAATGATAAAAGTAACCATTGCAATTCTTTTTTTTTTTTACATTGCAAACTGGGCATTGTTATTTAGTAACGTAGAACCACATATGCATGTACTGGCTTGTGACAGAAATCTTACAAAAGGTGGGCCTAATAAGTTTACTAGTTATGCTAAAACTTGTTCAAGAGACCGTAAGATATTATCTGTTATCAACTAACCAATGGAAAACGCTGAAAAATAAGTTTAACTATTAATATCCAACTTTATTTGTAGATTATTTTTGGGTGATTATAAAAGTGATTTTATTTCAGTAATCGATTAGAGACATAATTGATTATAATCAAAATCAATTTTTTTAGATAAGTTTGCCAATAAGCAATTTGAAAATATTTTGGATGAGAAAAAGCTCTTATATGATAAAAATGAGTGCGAATGAAGCTGAGAAGGATAAAAAAGAGATGTTGAGGAATAATCATAAATTGCAAATTTCCAGATTTAAGAAAATAGCTTGTTTTAGAGAAGGTTTTTACAAATTTAAACTATTATCCTAAACATCTGGTTATTTTACAGATAATTTAAAAAGTAAAACTAAAAATCTTAGGTTTCAGTTGCCTCAAAAATCTTTTGTAAGGTAAATGTGGACAATCTTTAGCACAAGAAATGGATAAGAATAATATAAAAGACTATATGGGTGCACCCTAAATATTTGAAAAGTTCTTCTAATAAAAAATTATTACAAGATGATAATAAAGATTACTTACTATTATGCACAACTTGTTTCTCACTATTTTGTCTTAATTACTCTGAAAGAATATGAATTTCAGTTATTCTTAATTGTCACATCTCACTATATATAATGAATATTGATAAGGTTAAACATATATAAAGAATAACTTATAAAAATTATATCCGACAAAAATTTCCTTACAAAATATAAAAGATAAATTCTCAATTCCTCATTTTTCACTCCAAAGATCACTAATTGCTTCGTAACACATTAACAACTAAGGTTAGGCATAATCAAACAATAATAAAACTTGGATTAATATGCTTTCAATATAGATGACAATGGGCCAAATTCTTCCTGCACCCGCATGCTTTCATTTTGCACCTGGATGTAGAAGTGAAAATATCGCTTTGGCCTCAATGAAAAAAAATAAAAATAAAGCCTACAAGTACGAATATAGATTTTATTTTATGGTTCAATTTATTTTTTTTCATGACATGCTTTCTTGTTTAGTTATAATAAATATAATAGTTGTTATACTGGCAGTAAATACTTATTTTTATAAAATCCTAATATTTAGGATTAAAAAATTACAAAAGACTTATATTGATTTTTTTTTAAAATATGCAGGCCAGCTCGCAGAATCTCAAATCAACATTTATGAGCAACTCATCGAATTTATTAACTCCCAAGTATGATTATCTATCCTTAACTTTTATATTTAAAGTGTTTGACTTTAGTTATTAGCTCACCTACCATTTATTCCATCAAATGATCTTATAGTAAACAATCAACACTTTGATTTTCAATAAAAGAATTTATGGGAGAAAAATTGTTATAAGGTACATCAATTATCATAAAGGTTAAATAACTATGATTTTTTATTTAATAGTAAATACTTAACCCAACATCTTATTTTTAAAAGAATTTTTTTTTCAAAACACGCAAATCTGAGAAAAACATTTAATGGATGAACTAAAATAATAATATTCGAAATTTAAAGATAAATATTGATAGATATTTAGAAATCAAAATAATAAAATAAATGTTACATGAACTAATTATTTAAATATATCAGATATAAAAAAATATATGATAGAGTTTGAGTTCAATTTCATGTAACTCTAATAATGAAAAGATTTACTGTTCATTATCACGAGAAGCGTCAAATTGAAAAAAGAAACGAAAATGGTAAAAAAATGAGATAAAAAAGAATTATGAACAATCAAACAATGGGATTTCATCTTATAAAGCTATAATGATATATTAATTGCAAAGACACTTTTTAAACGTGTTAAAAAATACAAACTAGAAAAATATTCACTTAGCAATTTTTTCAATGTTCCAGTCACGTCCAATATTTACTTAACAATGATAGTTCATTGGTGATTTTTTAAAATTTATTTTAACTTCATTTGTTTAACCAAAGAAATGATAACATGTTTGACTATGCTCTCCTAGTAAAAATATATACATTTTTATTTTTATACTCGATAAATATAAAATATGTGTCTTATTTTTAATTTTATCTAAGAAAAAAACAAATAGATATATATGTAGTGTGTGATATGTATGCTCAAATATTCATTAAATGACTTTTATAAAATATATAAATTATTGAAGAAAATATGATATAATCAATACTTAATTGATAAAAAACATATTTTGTTTTATTCAATTTCAAGTAATTAGAAAATTGTCGTTATCTAAATTTCAAAATAAAATATTAAATAAACTAAGAATGCTCTATTTAAAAGAGACATGTAAATATTTTGATACTCAATTTAAAAAATTAAATATTATTTATTCTTATGCTTTTGTCTAATAAAAATATTTTAATAAAAAAAATTCTGTTAGAGGTATCAGTTTATATGCCATTGTATACCAAAGTTTTCTTTAAGACTTTTCAATTATAGTCATAATATACTGAAGTCTTCTTTCTACTTATAGAAAGATTATCCAATTTCTACATAATAAAAATCTTCACAAGTTACAGGTATTCTCATTCCAGCTGGAAGAGATTATTGATGGAGGTAGTGTAGTCGTGAAAGAGTAATAAAAACAATACGAAACAAAAAAAAAAAATGGAAATAAGTTGGACTTGTTATAGCATAACTCAGTCTCACAAATATTATTTGATGGGTGAACTTGATCAAATGGTGATCTCAATCAAACTAGATTTCCACTACCCCTCTTGCTCATAGGATTATACAATATAAGTATATATAATGATATTACCACCAAGCTTTTTTTCACTCCTTTATCAATTGTTATATAAATTCTAAGATATTAGTATATATTAAATATCAAATGTAAATTTAAATCTAATCTTAAATAAAATTATGCAAATTGAATAATATATAAAAAACTATAAATTTATAAATTTATTGTTTTAAGATTTTGAGTTGAAAAACGACTTTGATTCCGTGGTTGAGTTTCTATCATGTTATAAGATTTTTTTTTAATTTTAGAAAATTTAATTAAATTTAAAATTTACTGAATCTAATTACCTCTGTTGACAGCAGACAATTATTAATGACTTATCTATGCAACAACAAACAGATTTAAGATTCATTGAATCTAATTGCCTGTATTAACGGTGGACAGTTATTAAAGACTTATCTCTGCAACAAACACAACAACGTGAGGCCGAAGATCCCATGCAACACAACTGCAGAGGCTCTGAATCCTTTGTTTATTACTAAGTCAGATGTGTCATGCAGAAAGATTATGCCTCATGTGACTCTCAGACCATATTTTAATTCGGTTCTTGATTCAACATTTTCAATGCTCCTGCCATTTTTATTTTCTCTTTCTGTCAGATTCTAAAAAAATAACACAAACATATAAGGAACTCACTTTTTAATTCTGTAAGCAACTCTTACAGAAAGTAAGCTGTACTTTTTGACTAAATTAAGGTAAAAAATTGCTACGAAACTTGATTAAAACCAGACTTCTGTGTTCCTTTTTCTGCCACATACATACATATACTTCTTTTTCTCTTTCTTTTTATTCATTTACATTCTCAGTGCCTTTTGCTGTTGTGGATGGAATTTACTTATATCAGGAAATTAATTTGGATTTTTGAATATGAAATTTATGGTAGCAGACAAAGTAATAATGAAAGGGTCACGAGCTCACAGGAAGTGCTGTTATCCAAACACCAATGCAGATTTCAGTGAGAATCTATTGTAGAAATGGCGTGTGAACATTATTATTTTCTGTATCAACAATTCTTCTCATTCTCTGTTTGGTTCCTTTTCAGTCTATCAACAGTTGATGAATGTTTTCAGCTGTTATATAATAGCAAGAATTCATTAATTACGTCTACAATAGTTATATTTAAATATTTTTCTATTTTGAGCTTGCAGGTGAGAAGCAAAATAGAAGTGATTCACAACAGCTTGCATTCTGTCTACTCCCTGCTGTTTCCCTTTTCCCCCATTATTGTCAACATGGATATTTGAGGAACTTCCTCGCGTTTTGTTTTTGTCATTGAAAGATATCTCTGCGAGAGAAAAATATATTTAAATTACCGCAACCTTCAAACTCGACTCTAAATTAGATGAGATTATTAGAAAACTTTTAATAAAATCTCAAATTAATCTTTTAGACACATGGATATAAGACTTCTAGAAACAAATTAATTTAATTTTATAATTTTAGAAGATATGGATATAAGAAAACTAATATTAATTATGTAATTTTATTAATTAAAATTGAGATTATAAGTAGGATCACGAAGAGTTTACAAAATCATAAATCGTAATTTGAATTGTAGATTTTACTTTTATATATATATATATATATATATATATATATATATATTTTGTTTACCAACAAAAAATAAGGAAAAAAATAAAAGAAAGTATTTAAAAGATATTATAAAAGAGATGTTTATTAAAAGTGTCTTAGTTTTGTTTTATTTTAGTTAAATTTGAAACTTATTCAATTTAATCAAGAACATCAACCCTATAGCAAAAAAGACTTTTAATCCTTAGGTTTATTTTGAATTTTAATTGGGTTGTGGTTTTATTTTAATTGAGATTGAAACTCATATTCAACCAAGAATGTGAATGGTACAGAAAAAACTATTAATTCTTAGTTGAGTTTGGAATCTGTTTTATATTTTAATTACATTAATTTTAATTGAGTAGTGTCACACCCACAATACATGTCAAAATATAATTTTAATTACATTAATTTCTAGTTAAATTTAGGTTGGACTCAATTTTGAAGAAGGTGAAGAGTCCGTGTAGGAGAACAAAAATCACAATCATAGTTTTTCTACAATTTTATATTATCCATTCTACTCATAAGCTAATAAGTATTATAGTATAGAATTCCAAAAGACAAGAAATATAGAGAGAATTCTAAGAGACAAGAGAGATAGAGAGAATTCAGAGATATAAAGAATTTCAAGAGATAAGAGAGAATGTTACACACATATTATTGTCTCATTTTTTCCACCTCCACTATCTTAAATTGAAGACGTTTACTCCTCAATCCAACTCCACGAAGAGTCCCTTCTATTAGTGTTGTTTTCCACGTTCACTTATTCTTGATTGTGTTTTATTTCAAATTTAATTAAAATAAAATCAAATTAATTTAAAAAGGAAAATGAAGAGTCTACGAACGTTCACTCCTCCTTCTTGATTGTGTTTCATATCAAAATTAATTAAAATTAATTTAATTTAATTAAGGCATTTTAACCATCTCTTCCTCTCTCGATCAAATTCTAAAACCTTAGTCACACTCACATACCTAAAGTCATTAGAGCATTAACTAACAAAGTTTTCTTCCACCTTTCACAACAATTCACACTCTATAACTCATACACTTGGCAATATAGATTAAGTAGAATAGAAAAAATAGAATATACTGACTTAAACAATTTTGTATCAAGGTTAAATCATTTCTAAAATAATTTTTTTTTTAATTTCTCTTATTTATGATATTTTCTTGACAAAAATGTTATTATATATACATTAAAAAGTAAAATCATTTACTTTTGTTTAATATAGAAAAATAGAGAGAATATTTTAATTCTCATATTATAATATAATATTTATTTTATAATATGGTGGGAGAATACTGATTTTAGAGCTCTATTTGCTATATTTATATAATGTGCCTAAACGTAACTTGAATTATAGATTTTACTTCTTTCTTTAACATATTGTTTATTAACAAAAAATAAAGTAGAAAAAATAAAATAAATTATTTGATAAATGTTATAAAAGAAATATTCATTAAAAGTACCTTAGTTTTGTTTTATTTTAATTAAATTTAAAACTTGTTCAATTTAATCAAGAACATTAACCTCATAGTAAAAAAACCCCATAGTAAAAAAGACTTTTAATCCTTACTTGGATTTAAAATTACTTTTGAATTTTAATTGCAATAATTTTAATAGTATTATTTTAATTGAGATTGAAACTTATATTCAACCAAAAATGTGAATGGTATAGGAGAAAAAATTATTAATTCTTAGTTGAGTTTGGAATTTGTTTTATATTTTATTTACATTAATTTTAATTGAGTAGTGTCACCCTCACAACACATGTCACAATATAATTTTAATTGCATTAATTTTTAATTAAATTTAGGTTGGACTCAATTCATTTATGGAAGAAGGTGAAGAGTTATTGTAGGAGAAAAAAAATCACAATCACAGTTTTTCTATAATTTTATATTATCCATTCTACTCATAAGCTACCAAGTATTATAGTATAGAATTCCAAAAGACAAGAAAGATAGAGAGAATTCTAAGAGACAAGAGAGATAGAGAGAATTCCAAGAGACCAGAGATATAGAGAATTTTAAGATACAAGAGAGAATTCCAAGAGACAAGAGAGAATGTTACACACATACTATTGTCCCATTTTCCCCACCTCCACTATCTTAAATTTAAGTAGTCATCCCATTTACCTCTCACTTTTAAGCCTGAATAGGTGTCTTTGCTTCCAACGATTATTCCTTTTTGCTACTTGGTCATCAAGGTCAGAAGTACATTTCAAGAAGTTGGTTTTGCCAACATGATATATTGGTAACAAATTTCTTTCTTCTTTTTAATTCTTTGGATTATACTTCATATCACCAAATTAATCTTACCAGTGTCAAATTATCAAATGAAAATAAAGTCATTGTTGATTATTCTGCAAGTGTTTTTCTCAGTCAAAATCATTTATAGATAATGTTATGAATATTTTTAATTTCACTTTTAATCTTCTTTCGGTAGTAAAATTGATATATAATTTATCATATGTGATTACATTCAACTCTAGTGGTTGTCACATTCAAGATAAGAACTCTTTGAAAAGGATTAGTTCAGTTAAGATGCAGGATAGATTTTATATAATAATAGTTTCTTCTTATCAAAACCTTCGAATCAAACTTGTCAAATCTTCACATATCACTACTATTGTTTAATTTTATTCTGAGTAATTTCGAAAATCTTTGACATTTTCGATAATTCTCAGTGATTTCGAAAATCTTTAACACAAGAATTAAGACATGTATCAAACAAATATATTAATATTATCAATAAATTTTATTGTGTGATGTTTGTTATATTGCGAGGGGAAAAAAGCCTACCTCTGCTGAGATTGCCTTAGTACAAGAGATTGTTGGAGAGTGGAGCAGGGAGAAAGGAAGAATGCTCACTCAAAATGAAACTGAATGTTTGGTCTCTGCCATCTTCTCAGGATTAAATAATGTAGACTATTTTGATGGAATCCTGTTTGGGTATAAGCTGAGAGAGGAGCATAACTTTACAGAGATCCAAAATGTCCTTAATGCCATGCAAGAGCTCATCAATGGTATGATTGCAAGTCAAAAAGATATAATGGCCGCAACGACAAAGTTGTTGGAAGGGATACAAACACCGCAAATCCAAGAGGGAGACACGACTGACATGTTCTCAGCCGCCATCGGTAAACCGAAGAGCTATATTACAAAGGCGTTGAAAGTGGCTGACACCGGTGACCTCATCGCCAGGTTCTTAAGCGCCACCGGATTCAATGCTGAGTTCGTGAGGGAGAATAGGGGAAGCGTTTGGAAGAGGTTGGTTGAGTTCAAAAACACAGAATATGTCAAGATATCTGAGGGAAGCAGCAGCAAGTAAGCTTTGAGCTCGACGATAATAATAAAGAAAAATACATCAATTTACTCTCATAAATATTTGTGAAGTATAGAGGATGATTTTTCGAGAAAATTTGAATGTGTTAAAGATTTTGGAGAAAATTCTGTCATTTCTATTCGATCACAATTTTGTTCAAAGAGTGGATCTTATCAATATTTGGATTGAGAACATATGGATACAGTATTTCTAAAAAGAAATTAATATTAGTTATGTTATTTTATTATATTTATGATCAAATTAAATTATCATCAAATTTTATTATTATTATCATTAATTTTGTTCATTAGCTTTTATGACTTTATTAAATTGAAATATTTTTATTTAGTTTCTTTGTTTAACTATATTCGTAATGAAAATATTCAGTTATCTATTTTTATATAAAAAATAGAGAAAATATTTTTTTTATATTTTTTCTTTATTTTTATTTATCTATTTATTTTATAATATGATTTATTTAATAAGTAATTAGAACTACGTATAACGTTATTGATATTTATTTGATAATATAATCAAGTAATTGGAATTACAAATAAGGTTGAATTATTTTGTCGTGTTTATATAAACACAACTCTAGGTTACTACCTTGCAGGTTATGATGTTATGAGACTAAATAAACTAATTTATTTTACATTGTTAAAAACGTGTCAATTTAAAAACTAAGTGTACTAGAGTTTACGTGGTCCTTGAAATAACATTGGTCTATAACAAAAGTAATTTAAACAATTTAAATAAAATATAATATTATAATAAACAATAAAAAAATCATAATGAACATAAATAAAAAAAATACTCTTCTAAAAAGTAATGACACCTTAATCAAAATTGAATACAATATAAGAAAAAGACATATGAATTTAATAATATATAAAATTTGAGATTTTCTAATTTAAATAATTATATTATTTTCATAAAATTATAAAACTTCAATTTTTTTTTACTCAAATCTTATATTTTCTTTTAAATATGTTATTTCAAACTCTATGTTATCTTTGTCAGATTTCCTGTTCAAGCACATTATTAAAATATCTCGAAGTTAGAACCTCTTCTAATTTTTTAGTACTTTTGTTATTTTTCTATTAATTATTTTAGGCAGAGTCGACAAGAGCTTAGTTTTGTTCTTATAGAAGACAATATCCAGTACAGTTATAAAATAAGAAGTTCTTCTAATGAGAACTCAAGTAAAGAGGGATATAAAGAATTTTTTTATTTTTCTTATTATTTTATACAGATCCGACAACAACTTTGTTCTGTTCTTATACAAGACAATCTTAAATACGGTAATAAAAATAAGAATAAGTTGTTATTATTATAAGAACAAAACAAAATACATGGGTGTAAGCAAGTTCTGACCAAATGCATTAAGAATGGTATTAGTAGCTATTATGACCCTAAATATAAACATTTTAAGATTTTTTTATCAAATAAAGTTTAATAAATACTTTTACTAAAGTTATGGGCAAATACGTATTCATTATAAATGTAATTCATTATTTATTTTTATATTCAATATGGTCATTTTCGTTTTTAACTACTTTACGTAACTAGCGATTTTTTAAAATAATTATTCTAGACATATTATAAATAATATAAATGATTCTAGGATATAGTAATTTTTTTTCCTTCTATAAACTTATCTATAATTTTTGTCTCTTATTTTTCTCTCTAGATTTTATATAATCTATAATTTTAGTCTAATTTTTAATTTTGCGTTATTTTGATTTAATAGAACCTTAAATCTAACACATTCATTTAGAGTATAATGAAGAAATAATGTAATCAATTAAAATAAAAAATAAAAAATTACTCCCTTTTGTTGAATAATGCTAAAGGTTTAATTTTTGCAATGTGAAATTCTTTTTAAAAATTATGATCTTAATAAGGAATTTCTTATCGAATTAAATGATGATGCAAATTTAATAATTGAGAAGGAAAAACAAAATCTTACTAAGTATTTGAACTTGACTAATTAATTTTCTTTTATAACATAATCTAATTGGATATATTTTTTAAAATTTATTATTTGATTATTTTTTAATGTATGGCTATCATCTTGATAAAAAAAGGTGTAAGACCAATTTATTTAAGTTAATAACATAATTTTAAAGAAAATGGAGAATTGAGATATCTTTTCAAGAATGTTTATAAATAGATTTAAAATAATTCATTTTTTATTTATTTATAAACGTTCTAACTTCTACTTATTCATCCATCTTTTTGTCATTAAATTTATTTTTTAAGGAGATAATATTGAATAGGTAAACACAAATTGATTAGAATCTTGATTGCTTTCTTTCAAATGGGGAAGTTATATACTTTAATTTTCTTAATCAGTCAATAAGAAGAGGAGTGTAGTAATAATATGAATAAGTATATATGTTATTTGTGTAGGTTGGAATTCTAAAATTTTTAACAACCTACTTTAAAGTTTTTGGACATTTGAATTGTTTTTCTTATAAAACAAACAACCTTTAACTAAGGAGAGTTAATAAATTAAATTTTCTCACTTAATTTGATCCAAATGTTAAAAGTACCTGTTTGCATATTGTGAGATTTTAGTTTGATTAGAATATTTAGTAGTCAAAATTTTCATTAAGTTGATAAATTTAGAGCAGAAAATAGGTTTATTATGATGTTTAGGAATAGTCATATGTATGGGAATAGATTTTTTTGGTTCATTTATATCATCATGTTAGTGATTTTCTAATACTCTATCTATCTTTCTTAAGTATTGTATGCATTTGACATTGTTGCTCAAAAACTACTATATAGTTACTTAAGTGACAATGCTCCTTGTTCAAGTTAAGGCCAAGGTGGAGAGAAAAAGATTTTGTATCAATTTTCTTGCATTTGAAACTCTTATTATTCAAGTGACAAACAATTACTTAATTAATGAAGAGTTATAGTTGTTGGAAAACATTATAAGATTTGGTGACTTATGCAACAAATCATGCTGTTTGCCATGGTATAATTTTCTCTCATAAAATTTTGAATGCTCGAGCAACAAACAAGTGATCGCTAAAATGTAAGAGACGTTACATAAATCCTCACTTCAATAGAGAAGTCTCACTCAAGAAACATTAGTTCACTTAAGTTATTAAAAATAATTTTACAACTCGAACGATGAGTCTTCCTCTTTTTAGTGAAGGTAGGTTGCTCAAGTGAGGTAGTCTCATTCAAACTACATATATCTGATCGTTATGACATGTTATATTAGTGATGCATCTTTTGTATATATTAGAATGTGTATATTTCTATATGCAATGGTTAAATCAAATATATATGAAATGAATATATTTGATGAGATGTGATGAACAAATATACATTATGTTGTATATTGGGTAGATACTTAGAATGATATTCATGTATATATTGTATAGGTATTTGGAATAACGAATTGGAATCATAATATTAACTAAGAAGTAAAAAAGATATATTAATAGATATTATAAATAAATTGATAATCTAAGTCAAATAAATAATAATATCACATAATAAGAAGTTGAAAGGGATTCTTATAGGATTTATAGAATAGGAGTATCAAACTTCTTCATATAAAAAGTTGAGGTTGAATTATCAACATTTTTTTCTATAAAATGATTATTAGTCATTAATGGGACATATATTATCATAAGTGTTTTATAAGATGGTACAAATTATCTTAGATTCAATTGAAAATAGGTAGTCTTAGTTGCAAATAAGGTGGTTATTATGACTAATGTGAGAAGATGTAGTGATTTATATTAATATGTTTGTGTACACTCTTGTATTTTATATTGTATTACTTTTATAACTATATTTGATACCAGATCAGAACAAAATGATATTGCAGATAGTAAAAATGTTATAAGAGAGATAGAAGTATGAATTCTTTATATTTTTTAGATTTTGAGACTTTATATAAGTATTTCTTTTTGCTGACTTCTACTTTTAGGATATAATATAAAGAATATATAAGTAGTTTATATATATATATAGATATTTAATTACTAAAACTTAATTAAGAAAAAGAAAGGAAAAAAAAAAAAAACGTGTTCTCCGTCGGAAGCCACGTCAATCCATGTGACAAGGCCATGCACGCCACCTGCTTGTGTTTATGCAGACTGTTACACGCAACAAAAACCAGTGGCCATGTGGACTGTACTCCATATTCCAAACCCAAAAGGCCAATACCTTTCTCTGCTGCTGTCATCCCCACCCTCCAAAATCAGTAATGCCACCTTCACAAGTAAAGCCCTATTAAGATCATCTTTCTTCAAATCATATTCAAAGATCACAAGCAATTGGTTAAACATGCATAATATCTATATTAATGGCTTTCATTAATAATCCCCCTTCCAACTTTTCATCTTTGTAGCATTTTTAATTCAATATCATTTATCAATAACATAGTCCTAATCACTTAATAAACATGCTCATCTTATATGAATAAAAGCTTAATTTTAAGCAGATACGTAAGTAAAGCTTTGTTTAAAGTAATTAATAATAACGATTGGCTTATATAAGCCTAAAAGAAGATCAATTATAGGATCTTTGAAAATGACTTCTACTAGCCCTTGCACGACCAATGTATTTATAAGTATATTATTATAAATAATCATCAAAGTTTTTATTCCCTAATCTTCAAATACCACAACTTAATTTTTTGATCATTTTTTGTTTATAGCAACATGGCAATTCCTGCTGGCCATTATTGGTTGATACCACACTTAATATTATAATTCCTTAAATTAATGACTTGCGTTACCCTATTTCATTATTAAACTCACAATTGATCATCAACCTCGATCTTCCCCCAAACCCGTACATTAAAATAACTAAAAGTGTCACAACAGAAAATGATAATATAGACAAATGCTGTTTTGAAAGAAAAATATTCATGAGTTGATAACAGAATTTATGCATTTATTTATACACTCTAGAAGTTTGTGTGATTACTATTTTTTTTTTTTTACTCAGATGTTTTCATTTTTCCTTTATAACATATTTGTCTGGGTAGAGCTGAAAAGAAATAAAAGAGAGAAATGAAATAAAAATACTAGATTTTCACAATGTATGTGAGAAAAAAATAGAAAAAGAAGATATTTTTGTGATGCTCACTACAAACTTCTCTGGGAAAAGATCTCTCTTTTTTTCCTTGTTTTTTCAAAATTTTAAAAAGTAATAAATAGTTTTATATTTAAAAAATATATTTTTAATCTTTATATAACTTCATTTATTTTCTTTCACCTTTTATTTAAGACTTTGTGTTTCCAGAGCATGAAAGAAAATGGAGGAGTCGAAAAAAATAAAGAAAAAAAGTAAAGTAAACAATGGAATTGTTTAGATTAAACAAAAAAGAGTAAAAGTAACGAAAAATAAATTTATTTAATTTATCCTCAATAATTTATTTATTATCATATCATAATTAATTATAAGTCATCGTAATAGATTATGTTGTAAGCTATAATCAATTATATACAAATATGAAAATCACAAAACTTTCTTCAGACATCACTTAAAATCAACACAAAAGAAATCAATATAGTAGTTTCTAATCTTCCTTTCTGCACTATTTCCACGAAAGGAAATGAAACATAAATAAGTGAAAAAAAAAATTCATATCTAGCTATTCGAATAAAATATTTATTTTTATCTTTTTTTTTTTTTTCTATTGTCATCTTTTATTTTTAACTGTTTTCTTTATTTCCTTAATCGAACTTGCAACAGCAGCATTTTGATGAATAACTTGCGTTTCCCCAAATATGCGTTGCCATTATTTTAAGTCAACCCTTGTGTCTATCAATGTCACTCACATCACAACGTACTTCAATTTTTATGCTTCCCATTCCCATTTATAACCATCAAACAAACACACCCTTAGGTAAAAACTCTAACTTCACCCTTTTCCGTTTTCTCTCCTTCTCTTCTCCATGCTCGCTCTTACTATGGCCGTCGATCACCAACCCTCCCTGTGGCCGTGGCAGCCCCGCCGCAGGCTCCCCCTGCTCCGCCGCCGGAAGGTGCAGACTGTGCGGCTGGGCGCCAAAAAGCCGCGCCGCCGAATTTTCGGGCTGTTTAAGGTGTTTCGAAAGATGCGGTTAAGGTGGCTGAAGTTGCAATATGTTCGCATGTTGAAGAGGCTTAAGGAACACTACCGAAACCTTGTTAAGGATCTTGTCGAAGCTGGGCCCACCATTGAAACCCTTCAGCAACGTCTTTTCATGGAAAGCACTTTTGCAATTCCCGTTGGCCTTAACTTATCTACTTACCCTTCTCGTCTTGGATCAGATCGCCCTCGAAGCATCTTCATGTAAAGTTCTTCTTTTTATTTATCTTTTTTATTTCCCTTTAATCTTTCTCTCTATTTTCTTTTATCATATATATGTATTTATATTGGAAGAGAAAGTATAAGGAAGCCCAAGTTCCTTGTATTTGTATTATTCTTGGAAAAAAAAAAAATCTCCTTTCTTCTTCTTCTCTTCCTCTTCTTGATTAATTATGGTTTTATTTTTTACAAACTTATGAAAAAGTTAAAACAATTGGGTTCCCTCATCATGATGTGATCATGTTCAAGTTTGTTTCTATGGAAACAATATCCACAGACTTTGAAGAGATTATCTTTGTCAGAGATGAATTCATAGTTCAGATTTTGGAGCTTTATTACTTACAGTTTCTAAGATCTGAGGAAAGCTAATGCTGATTGAAGAATGTTCTTACCGTAAAAAGATCTCAGAAATGAAAAAGAGTTCTTTCATTTGTTACTTCCTCTACACGTATTAACATTTTCATTCCATTTGTAACAGTTATGAAAAATCCCTCACATTTTGGATTTTGTTTCTCTGCAGATTTTGGTAGGACTGTATGAATATTATCTTTGTTATATGATAAGTTATTTAAAATTAAATTTTATTAATTTGAATTGGCTAGATTGATATGCAAACTGTAGACAATCCGGATCCTATGAAGATACAGAAATATCAGAATTGGTGAAAAGGGAAAGAAAATTAAATTGCGTTTCATATGATAAAAATATGAAAGAAAATAAAAATAAAAAATAGAAAAACTTTTTAATTGACAATTGTATCTGCATATATGTAAAGAGATACAACTAAATATTATAGGTAATTATTTTCCCTTTACCTTCTTCTTTCCTTCGCAGCATGGACAATAACAAAAAAGCAGGAAATTTATCTTTTGTTTTCCTCTTAATCACACTTTTAAGAAAAATATTTGTTGACAACCCACTTTTTTTAAGTGGTTGTATAAATCTATAAAGGTATCAAAATATCGTCATACTACTTTTAATTTTGCATAATTTATCATGTTTACCCTTTTTAACTTTTACTTGTTTATATTTAACACTCGTAAATTTTCATTTGTTTAAATATTAAAAGTTGTCATTTCAAAATTCCATCTCAAATATATCGTACATATAATGGGATTTTATGGTATTTTATTTATTTGTATAAACCGCGGGAAATACGTGTGAAATGTTTAAATAAAAGTGAAATGAAAAAACTGTTTGTTTTAAATATTCAATATTTGTCCACAAGTTTGTATATATATGATACGTCACATTTTTATTATATTTTTGCTAATTAAATACAATTTCAAGATAACTTAATTTAAATAGTTAAAAATTATATTAAATATCAAGGTTTTAAAAAACCTTTTGGCTACAACATCAAGATTTTTTTAGTGATCACAATTATAATCATGAGTGACCATATTTATTTGCAATTTCGCATAAACACAACAAAACCTGAGATTTCATTCATAACTCACTTTTATTTATTTTATTTTATTTTTTCCACGGATTAACCTATAATCTAGCATGTGTACTGGTATGCAATGTGGTTAAACACCTTATTTATAACGGATTAGAAGAAGATTGAATTCCATAACCTGGAATATTACATCAGCTATGAACATTTTAAAACATTTTTAGTAGCACCTTAATTATAATTATCTCTTTAATTGCTCTGTGGCATTTATTTTATATATATATATACAAATTACACATTATCTACGTTCTAATTTTGGAAAATTTGATGTGTATGAATATTGCTTCCAGCTCAACATTGTTGCAACAATCAATGTTTCACAAGTCGTGTCGTTAAGGTATATATTATTCTCCAAAAAATAAATGGTGGAATGTGATGTGTGTGTTGTTCAATTTATTCTCTTTGACCATGGAAAATAACATATTCGGGAAGAATCATGGCACTTAATTTAAAAATTGCAATAAAGCCAAATGCTATTTGCTTAGGCCTTGTTTGCCACATTGGACAGAGAAGTAAAACAATAACATATTGAGTCTATTTTTATTAATATTTTTAATTAAAATCGACACATCATTTTGATAATTATTGTCAGATACTAAAAGAAATGTGGGATTCACTTCAACAAAATAAGTATCAACAAAATAAGTATGCTAGACTCAACAAATAATAGAAATCTTATTTGCACAACATTAGTGTGTTAGGAATACATTTTAATTTAATGTTTTACTGTAAATTATTTTTTCTTCAAATATTGATAAAGTTCATTTAATAAGAATTGAAAATCATGGAATTATACTCTAATACATTTCGATCAATAATTTAAAATTTAAAAATATATTAAAAAAGTACGTAACTATTTTTTCACTAAAATATAAGCAGCGAAAATAAAAAATATTAAATAGTTTTCATGTGGCTTATTAAATGTTTTATTATACCCTGTCCGTTGAAAAAGATTGTAAGCGATAAGAAATTTTTTCCTGCGTTTTTTTCCTCTTAGCTAATCTTATTAAAGAAAAATAAAATAAAAAAGTTTATTTTCATTGATAAAATTCGGAAAAAAAATATTTTCTTATTTGCATTGAATGATATTAAGTAGACAATTATTAATAACTTGATATAAATATTATTTGTATAGTGCTTTTTAATCTTCGTACCACATTCTTTAATTGGAGAATTTTTTTTCGCTTGTTCTTCTTATTTTTGAACATGTTGTTTATTTTAATTTCCTCGAATTCAATTAGGATGACGAAATTTGATAGTTCTGCTTAACCAATCAATAACCGATGAAGAAATATTTATCTTATTTTACATTTTTGTAGCTTTCTTTTGTATCTTACAATGATAAATTATTAGGAAACATAATTATTTCATTTATAAAAAAAATACCATAGTTATTTTATAACACCCATATATATGCCATGATTCAAGTGAAAACTAAATATTCCATTAACTCTTTTTTCTATTCATAGTAAATTTCTTGAAAAAAACGAGATTTCAATATAAGAATTTAAATTAAATTAAATGAGATATTCCATATATATCTTCTGAAAAATATGTTTTATTATACATGTTTTGAATTTAAGTTATGAAATTAATTAAGTTAAATTTAATTAAAATTTTAAAAATTATTAAATTTTTTAAATTAATTATATTTTAAAATGAATTTTATTAACTAAATCTGAATAAAAAAATATGGAACGTATTGACGTAAAGTTCAATACAAATTAAAAATTAGTTTGTATGTTACAAACACACCCTACCTCAATAATTAGTTCTCAAACACGCTACCAAAAACTAATTTATTAATTTCAGTAATACAATCCAATGATTTGACTATATTATTAATTATACAATACAATGGTACTACACTGTAAGCAGAGCTTAAAAAATAGGGAAAATAACGAAAAATTATCGTCAGCATATGCGTCACTGCACAATGCCTATTTAATAGTGGACGTAACAAAACCACAGTGTTTAATTACGTTTAGAATTTGTACTTACTTATCATGATTCTTTTTTACATTAGGATATAAAATATCCACTGGTTTAATCACCGATGATGTTAATTTTCGTTTGCATCTATATAAGTTTTCATTGATTAAATATGACTTTCAATAAGGAGTGAAAATTTTGAGTTAAGTCATCTCCGGAAAAATTCAATTGGAAACACGTGAAAAAAGTTTTAAATGTTTTATTTATCGGAAGTCTTATATATATATATATATATATATATACTACAAAATTATTTATAAAAAGTTTATAATAATATAATAGAGTATATTACAAATTATCACAAAAAGGTAAAATTTCAGTGTAAAGTACAACTTAAAAAAAGTTATTTAAAAAATTACACAATCATATTATTTCACTGTTACATAAAATTTAAATCATAAATAATATATATAATCTTATTATTAAACTCTCAGTTTTAGTTAACTTAATTAATAGTGAGAAAACTAGCATTTTTATTTTCATGGCCCATCAAGTTGAAACCTGGAACATCTATTTCACATTTGACACTGCATGGGACGTCACTTTCAATAAATAATTAAATTTCATAAACAATCGTCACTAACTATGATGTGTAACTTAAGTATTTAATAACATGTAATCAGTGAAGCCGCGACTATGGGATTTGATTTTTAAACATAACTATAACATACTTTATTTTACAAAATAATTTTATGGAGTCTCAGTCCAACCCAAAGAAAGTTAAGTCTGCAGCTATATATTGGGCCCAAAAGACTTTGCGGGCGTGAACTTTCAGCTCATATCTACTAATTGGATGGATTTATTAAATTGATGAGGCTTATATGTTCAATTATTTTCCATTAAAAAAATATTTTAAAGACATCTTTAAGTAAAAAACATTACCAAAACTAAAATTAAAAATTACACTTTTAGTGTCGATTAAAGAAATTTATATGAAATTTACGTCAATTCCCTAAATCTTTTACGAGATTGAAAGTGTAATTTTTTTATTAAAAATAGTACTAATGTACTGTTGCCAATAAGACCTTCCATTGATTAATGTTATTAGGAACGTAACAGATTGAATTTAGTAGAAAAAATTACTCTTTCAGAATGTATTGAATCATGGTTTTAATCTTTATTGAAAATTGTATCCACTTACGTATTGGATTTAGAAGAAACCATTATAAAACGTTCCTTTGAAGAAAAAAAAAAAAACTCTTTATTTGGAGATTGAGCTAAGAAATTAGCTTTAGGAAAATTAAATAATCAAAGCAAAAAGACTATATTAGTATTGGAATGAAACTTTTTATTTTTATTTGTGATTTTCTTTTGATGCAAGTGAATAAGGAACTAAGATTCAAAGTGGTAGGGTCGATTATTCTAATCATATCAACCCACTAAAATTTGTTTATATTTGGGAGCATTTTACACATGTGGAAACCATTTTTCTGGTTATCATTCCCTCAAAGTGGCTTATAACTAAGCCACATACTTAAGTCACAAAGCAAATATATCCTATGTACTACAATATCTGTGATATAAGATTTAGATTCACCTAAAATTAATTCATTAATGGTAGTTTCGTTGACCTTTTTTTTTGTTGGGCAAATTTTAGTTATGTGTTTGACATAACATGTTATTTACTAAGAAAATTCTTAATTTTATTATATAAAAGATACCATATTATTACATTAGTTTATTAAATCTTTTTCTACACATTAATTTCATTAAATAACACTACTTTTACTGTTATAAAAATGTTTAATTAATTACCTTGGATCACAATATCCTTTTTTATATGTGTTTCTAACAACCATCATTATAGAGGAATATACCTTGTAATAATATTTTTCAAACAATTAATATAGTTTGTAAAAGAATGTCAGTTAGATATTGTAAAAACAAGGAGAGATTTATACAAGTTCCATAAAAAAGCGGTATCATACAAGATCTGAAAAAAAATATATATAAAAGAGATGAGTGGAATAGAAAGAAATAGAGACCAACTTTTGATTCACTCTTTATATAAAGTATATTTTGATATTTTAGTTCTATCATTAGTTTTCTAGGAATATAAAACCAAAAAGAAATAGAAACATAAGAGATAAAGTATAACAAATTGTTCATAGCATGTAAATTTTAAATATAAATATAAAATAATAAATTAGTTTTATGGTGGGTATATATATTTGCTAGCAATTTCTCTTTTTTATTTTGGAGATTCCGAGGAACAATGAAATACAGCAACAAAGGGCCTAGGCCGGCAGCAAAACTGAGGGAACAATTTACTGAATTTAATGTTTTATGTTTTTTCTGTGATTGACAAAAATTATTTTTTCATTATTTTTTTGAACTATTTTTGCATTATTGATTATACAAAAGGCATCTCAATAGTTACTATTTGTTTAGGTTCTTCCAAAGAGTGTGATGCAAAGAAATGAAGGAAAAAAATGAGTTCAGAACCTCTCAGTGCCATAAGAAAAGATTTATTTCATTTTAAAAAAAATATAATATAACAACAAAATTGGCAAGTTGAAGTGTATATCAACTATATGATAAGTAGAATAAAAATATAACAAATAATCTTTAAAAAATAAAATTTTGTATTTGTGGATGCGAGAGAAGAGATGATTTTAACTTTTCATTTCTTTTAGCATGTATCCAATTTCCAAACTTATTTTATAATTAAAAAGAAAATAAATCCTCCCTATTATATCTGAATCCACTAACTCATACATTTCATTCATATTCTTCAAACATTCTAAAAAATCATTTTCTTGTTTCCTTTACACTTACGCATGGACATCAAATTTCCTTTCACCAAACATTTCAAACCATTTATATTTATATTATTTGCATTCTTGTTAGTAAATAATATAACAATATTTTACTTGGAAAAAATAATTAACCATTTTTCGTGTTAAATTTTTTTAATTTAATTATCAGATATTAAAATAAATTTGTTAATATATATTAAAATTGTAAAAACTTATTTTTATGAATATTAAAGGATAAAACGTTAAAGCTGATGAAATATGACAATTATGTTTTAAATTAAAAATATTATATAAAGAAGTTAAAATAAGTTTATTGTTTATTTTATAAAACTATCACCTATTTAAAAAATTCAAATCATTCAAAGTTTGTATTGTTGTGATTGTTTAATAGGTTTAATTTCCTATAAACAACCCAGAGGATCTCTAAACCTCCACAACTCATTACCTCTGTAAGAATATATTTCTTGAAGAATAAATATTGTTAGGAAAGGAAAACTAACATTTATTTGATTTAGATTAGGAGAGTACTAAAGAAATTTGTAGAATGGTCAAGTACAAATGTAACTTAATCTTTAATAATGTGATATTATTAATGCTTTACTTTAGATTGATCTTAGTCTTGGAGGAAATAGGTGAATAGTTGAATTACGACAACATTAATTGAAACTAATAAATGGTTGAAATGTTGAATGGATACAAATAAAACTCCATATATGATATTTATTTAATGTTGTTATTCAGTTTACAAACTATTTTAATGACATGCTTGATTGTTTAGTTATTTTAGCTGACAAAACTAAGTTATAAATTTCTAATTTATTTTTGTTAACCAAATATTTTGTATGTTAGCTAGTTAACATAATACTTTTGGATATCCACTATTCCCCCTCTTCATTTATATGTGTTCTGGAAATGATAGCTCTTTAGACCAAACAACATTACATTTAGTGGAGATTAATAGGAAGACATTAAAAAGACTACACAAGTAACTTAAGAGTTGACTTTTTTTTAGGTTGTAAGATATAAAATCTTCCCAAATTGAGTGAAAACTTAAATAACCATGAACTAGTTTATCAATGTTATGAAAGTAATTAAAAACTTTTAAAGTCAAAGTTTGTCCGAAAGGGAAAAAAACTTTTTTTTTTATATCATTTATATATCATCACGTGAAACTGATTTTTTATGAAAACTCAAGATTGACGAAGAAAGATCTATAAACATGAATTTCATAAATTAAAAAAAATTGTTTATATAATAAATTATTTTCAATTTTGAAGAACTTATGTTTGTAGAATTATATTAAAGTTATATTTATATTGATAAAATATCATTTTAAGTCATTCTCATTTGATACGGTTTAAATTTTTTTTTCCTTGTGATATGTATGTCCTATATTTTGAGAAAATGTCATACACTATGAGTGATCTGGAACTTAAGAAAGAGAGGGAAAAAAAGAGAGAGAGAAGAAAGGTGGTCTTACGGAGAACAACAGCAAAAAAAAGTTAGAAAATAAAAAAAATAAAATTGTTCATGAATAAATTTCCACAGAAGAGTAAGAAAACCGGAAAGAAATCATTAGGTTTTTCTCATTTATCGATTGTGGAATCTTTTTCTAATTTTTTAAACGTAATATGTAAATAAAATAATAATAATCATCGTAAATAAATAATATCAAATGAAGTAAATAGAAATATTTTCTCCTCACTTCTTTCTATTTTCCTTGAAAACCATCTCCATTTTTACTATATTTCTCATTTCTTTTCTTTTTATTTTTGTTTCCTCCTACAAAACGGAATATACATGTGGTCGGTGACCATAAAGTGGGTAGTGAGAACTCGACTTTTAGCTACTTTTTATTAAGGTTTTTGGTTCCGATTTTTTATTAAGGGTTTTTCAATTTTATATTCATGTATCAGACCGTGTTAAAGTTATTATATGTACTGCAAATAAATAAAAAAAGTAATGAACTTATTTTGTTAAATAGATTAAATTATTTAAAAATATCATACATACGTGTAATGGTGAAATGCTATATAATTTGCATGATTTATTAAAGAGATTGTGTATTCGTGGGGTGGTAAAATATGTTCCCAAACTTCTTAATGTTGTTGGACACAAAACCTCATTACAACACTAAAATAATTGTTTGGCCATACATTTTACTAACACTTAAAAAATCATAGAACACATATCTAAAATCGAATGTGATTTCTGAAACTACATTTATAAGTGCCGATATAAGTAAAATCATTTATATACCATATTGAAATGAGAATATACAATTATTGTTTAGTATGAAGAATTGATTGATTTTGCCATTAACTAACTTATGTTGAAGCCTGATTCACTACTTTTCAATAGAGTTTTCAAGCCATATTTTATTGGTTTTAGTGGAATCTATACCTACCAAAAATGGTCATTTTTATCCCAACACTTAGTGTGAAACAAACTAACTTCCCCATAGTCACAAGACTCTCTTGCTTTGAAATTTCAAACCTAGTTATACCCATCTCAATCACTATACAAAGAATATTCAAGAGACTTCAACGAGTCATGAACAAGCAAATTAATGCAGCTTCTATGTTATCAACCTTCTTTCTTTTCTTGCCAAATACGATTAACTAAATAAATTTATTTTTTATGATTCATTATTCTTTTTTCTAATAATAAACTCATGCATTAACCAGCTTCAATCAACTAAGCAATTGCCATGGAATGCTAATGCTAATCAAAACAGCACTTTGTTTCCAATGCACGTTATGTATAAAAAAGGAACACTAGGCTTTCTTTTTATTAAAGGCTTGGTTGTGTTCGTTTGCATTTCAAAGTAATTAACTATTTGTGCTTCACTAATATGAAGAGAAATGTTCTTCATGAGAAAAGGATTGATATGTACGTGAAAGCCTTTTAAAACTATTTGAATCGAATCAATTCTAGTCATTACTTTACTCAACAGTAGTTGCGTACATCAAATTAACCCTCATTAGTTTCATATTTTTTTTCCCAATGATTTTGTAAAATTATTAGTTTTTAGTAAGGAATAAAGAAGTAGAAGATGAAGAAGAAAAAAGTGAAGCCATAAAAAAATGCTTTTTGGAAAGTATAAGTTAAATGGGTGATATCAACTTATTAAGGGCTAACCTAAGACTTTAATTAGTTTACATAAATGATATATATATATTATCATTATCCTAATAACTAGGTAGGAAAATAGAATTATAATACTGATATCGTGAAGAATGAGTATTAGAAGGAGCATAAATTCTGATATGCTGACCATATATATAATATTACAACTACTATAGTTCCTTAAAAACTATGATTTGGAAAAATTATTCTTTTGATCCTTTGGCTGCTGTTGACTGCTGAAAAGAGGTATCAGAAATGGTGTTCATCCTTATCCACGCAATTTCTTATTCGATGAAGAGTATTAATTATGAAATGAGAATTAGGCCAAGAAGGAGGCAAACACGAAAGTTCATATGGAGAAAAACCTTATTTGGCTGCTCATAAACATCACCTATGTCAATGCAGTCAAATTAAATTAGTTTTTTGAATTGTAACTATTTCTGTAATTATCTGGAAATTCGGAATCACTGATGAAACTCCCAAGTTTAATTATTATTATTAGTTTCGTATAATATTCAGTGTATGTTTTTCTCCCGAATTAATTCTTATTTTTTTTATCCCTTGTCTTGATTTTATAGCCCAAATAGCACAAGAGTCTTGAAAATTTGTATAGAAACATATTTTAAAGTAAATATCTATTATTTTCCAAGCACAAAACAACTATTTTCTTATAATGTATTTGCATGGAGAGATTTTAAAAGAATAATTTAATTTTATGGAGAATTTAAAATGTTTTATGAAAAATAATATGTTGTTTGGATAATTTTGTTAAAAAAATAAAATTTTTAACTTGATTGGATTACTTAAAATTACATAATTTCAAATTTTATAAAAAAAAGTTTAAAAACTTATATTTTCTCTTTAATTTAATTTTAGTTATCGTATAGTCGATTTGATTAAAACTAAGATATTGTAGAGATAATTACTTTTTAGTTGACGTTGGTTAAAATTGTTTTGTTAATCTTAATATGAATTGTTTTGGATTTAAATTTAGTATATTATTGTTACTTCTTGTTTAATATCAGTTAGATTTTTCTCTATTAATGTTTGATAGAGTATTTTTTATCCTATGGGAATTGGAATTTTTTCAATTGAAATTTGTTTTATTATTTTTCTTTTAAATGTTTGCTGTGATTTTTTTTATTATCAACTGTAGCGTTATGTTTTGTGAATAGTTGTTAGGAATTTTTTTACAGGAAACTTCAGGCCAACATTAATTAGGACTGTATTTTTTTATGAATGTAAATTAGAAAAACTTTTTAATTCAAATATAAAAAAGTTGACAAAAACTTTCAACCATATAAAAATAGTCTTGGTCCATGACAGTGAAATAAATTGATACACATAAAAAAAATCTTTATTAACATCAATAAATCTTTTTCAAATGTCAATTGAAAAAGAATCTTAACAATTTTAATAAAAAAATAATATCAACTAAGATAGGCTAAAAAATAATCAATATTATATATTTTTAAATTATTAATATACTGGAGATCTCACATTTTCAATACTTTATAATATGAAAACAAATTTTATTTTTTAAATCGATTTTGTAAGATTAAGTTATGTTTAAATTATATTTTTGATATAATATCAGGTATATTATAATAATTATCAAATTACTCTTAAATAATATAATATAGTCTGACTCTTAAACAGTTATTATTAAAATATGTAAATATTTTTTTATTTGATAATAATTAAAATACTTTATTTAAAAAAAATTAAAATTTACTAAATTTGTATTATCTTATCTAAACAAATTTTTTTAAATTAATTTTAAATAAGATTAAATTAAATTTAATATATTTAAGTATGTTATAAATTATGAAATTTTCTCTCGTAATATAAGATTAGGGATTTATATTATTGAAGTACAGTTTCCGATTTCTACAAATATGTTTTGATGTTTAATCTTAAGTACAGTGAAATGAGATAGTTCGAGACAAAAGTAAAATAACTGTATCGTTTGAATATTTTTATAATAAAATGAAAAATATTCCATTCTACTTCCAAGAAATGAAGTGCATTGAATAAAATACAAAAAAAAATGTGTATATTTTCATTGTATCTTAAAAACAATGTAAATAATAAAAGAAAGCATCGTTGTACTGAATAAAATATTTTTTTTTATTTATTTCAAACTTTAGATATATGTTTGGATTACAGTGTGAGGGACTCAAAATCACAGTGACACTACATACAACAAGAAGCAGTTATGTTTTGCTCTAAATTCAACCTATTAAATTAATTTTGACAACAACCAAACCAAACATGCCACACGTTTCATTCATAATTTTGCAATAACAAATTTAAATTAGTTTTAAGAATAATGTATTAAAAATATATTCTTAAACCATTGTATTAAAACAATAGGAGACTTCCATATTTAAATAATATATTAATAGAAGGTAATGCGTAATCTGCTATATACCATCACTAAGTACAGTAATAAGCACTATAAATAAATAATGTAGGAACAGAGGTTGTGTCTCTGATGTGAGAGACGCTTTCAACAAGTACTAATAATATTTTCATCACCATTCACGATTATAAATTTAATTATAATTTTTCTAATCATCATTTTACTTCTATAACTATCATTACTCTCGTTATTATAAATTGTAATTATCATCATTAAGTTTATAAGTAACCACAAATCTTATTAACCAACAGTATCACCATGGTTATAAATTATACTCTTATTATTGACTATCCAAAATAATGTCCTTAACATTTTGACCATTATATAAATATACTACTTTATAAAACTAATTTAACCCAGTAAAAAATTAAAGTAATTTATTTAAAGGCTAAATTTTTTTAAAAAAAAATTTAAGGTTAAAATTCATTGAACTTTTAATAAAAAAAATAGTTTATGAATTATATTTCTTACATGTTCATGATTTGATTGTTAAATAAAGAGGGCATGCAGAAGAGACCCTCACTTCCAGCTGCTACAAATACTGAGACACCTGAGTATGGTAGGGTGCCATATGCAATTAACTAATATATTATGTAATGGTAAATAATTGATGAGAATAGTACAATCCAATGAAAAAGGATTAAAATTAAATTAATTAATTAAGGCTAAAATAGATTAAAAGTGGATATTTAATTAAGGAAAAATAGGAATAAAAATTGGAACAGAAGTTTGAATTTTGGTCAACCACTGATAGGGTGAATTCAAGATGAGAGTCAAGGTGGATTGATCACTATTTTGCCATTTTGCAGATATGACCCTGAGGGAGAATGAAGCACGGTGGCAACGTGAAATAAAACATAAACCAGCTTTCCGTGTTGTTTCTCCAAAACCGCGTTTTTTACTTTGAAAAGTGGAAACCCAGTATTCCTCACTTCTCAGTCTGACTCACTTCGCAACCTTTTTTTTTTTTTTTTTTTTTTTTTTTTTGAAATCGTAGTTTGACCCTACTGTTTCCAAAAAAACACTGTTTTATATTAATAAAATATTATATATTATATTAATAAAATAATAATATTTTCCGATAATAAATGGGTGCCATTTGTGAATAGTGGTTAATACCACTCTTTTTTTTATTTGAAGTGAAGAGTAATAATCACAACCACTAAACCCATGCATCATAAATGTTTTTGGAGCCAATAACAAATAAATAAATAAAATTTGATTAGATGAAGTATTGTAGCTATTCATTCTCTTCATTATTTTTCAATCGTAGAAACTTTTAATTAAGTTTTAGCTAATTTAAAAATTTTCATATCTTTTTATTAATTTTCTATTAACAAAATTATTCGATTGAGTATTTCAAATATTCTATTTTAATTAAATTACTCTATCATTTGATTTTATTGTTACCTATCTCAAACTCTCAAACTTACTAATTTAATTCGTTCTTTTCTTTTCAATTCTCTTCTAACTGTTCTTTATTTACTTTTCTTATTTCTCCAAGAATTAGTTGATAACTTAAGTGAAATAAATTGAAGAAGGAAAAATCAAGATGATTGATAAAAAATCAATGGCAATAAAATCAAATACTACAAAGAAAATTCAAAGCTTAATTAAATATTTTTAATAAAAATTTAATTAAAAATATCTAAATTTATAAATTATGTTAAATTTAATTAAAATTAAAAAATAGTAAGTTAGCTGCATGCATAATAGAATGTTTTGTTAAATAACTGTCTAACTGAAATTCTAATTCTCATTTACGAATAGTATATATGTTACTTTATTTAAATTTTATCAAAAAATATAGTTTCTGATTGTTTTAAGTTATCATAAAACTTTTAGAATATAGTATGTTTAGCCTTTTAGATATTGTTAATTTCTGAAATAATATTTAATTTTTGTATATTTTTGTATGAAAAATATCTTTTACATTTTAAAATAATAAATATATACGTTCTGTTTAATATTTTTTATTATATATTAATTGGAGGATTAATTACCATCATTGGTTTGAATAGAATTGAGATTGAATTCTTTATAAAGATTTTGAATTTGAGTCATGAATGAAGAAAAATGTGGTTTGATTTTTTTTAAATATCCAGCTTCTCGGTTGACAAAATCAATATAAATCATTATGGTAGATATAGTATATTTTTAAAATATTTGATGAACAATATACCATTCCGAGCATTTTTATAAAAAAATTTGATAATTTTTCTTATATTGTCATTTATTTATTATAAAAAGGCCAGGGATAGCATTTCAAGATATTAAAATACAATCTTGTTTATTTATTTTTCAATAATTACTTTAACACACTTGGTAACGTTGTAAAAATAATTATGTGAATCTTCTAGGGGATGAAAAAAAAAATATGACTACTCTAAATTTTTCGAAAGTATACATCACATATATTCTGATTTTCTATTTTTTTTTTACAAATAGTTGACCCTCCAAATTATTTAATCTTTTACTTTCTAAAATTTCCAAATAGATTCTTACTTAGTTTCATGTCTTCTAAAATCTTCCAACATACTTCTTTATTTTCAATTGTTTTCTTATTAAAATTTTATTTTACTTCTAAATCCTGAAGTCCTAGATTTGATTGGTTTTTTTTATTAATTTTTATTTATGTACTCTAACATTACTTTTATTAATAATCCCTCACCATGACTAACATATTTAATCTAAAAATCTAAAAATAGGTGATACAATTGAGACATATTATAAACAAAATATAATTTTCTTAACAATTATTAATGATTAAAAATTAATATATATATATATATATATATATATATATATATATATATATATATATATATATATATATAAGGTTATTAAATAATGATAATTTACAATAAAATTATTTTATTTATTGTCACTTAACGACAATATTTGATAATTTTGGCAATGTTAACCAAATAATTAAATATTTGAATGTAGTTGAAATTTGGTGATGATGAACATCATTTTTAGTAAAAGAGCACCATATATATTCGAAGCAAGCTGAAAATAATAAGCGTGTGAAGATGATGAAGGAAAAGAAAAAAAGAGAAAAAAATGTGGACGGTGAAGTGAGATTCATGCTCCCACCTTTATTTAATCTTCCTTCTCCTTCTTCTTCTCTGCACTGTGTATAAAAGAAATCATAGCCAGCTATTTCCATTTCAACCGACACGCCACAACCCTTCTCTCACAAATCTCTTTCACTTCTTGCAAAGACACCAAAATCACCCTTCTAGAGAGAGAACACACACAAAAAAACCTTCAAAGAGGGTGAAGATTCAGAGCAAACATGGCCCTTACAAAACAAATCACGGGTTCTTCATTGCTAGAGAGGTCCTTGTTTGTTCCCTCTACCCCTTCATCACTTTTCAACAAAACTCGGTTTTTAGTCCCTTTGGAGAACAAGAGAGTTGTGAGGGTGAGGAAGGCTGCGAAGTTTCCTGTGGCAGCTATAAGTGAGGATTTGGTGAAGGGCTCTTCTTCTTCTTCTTCCTCTTCTCCTTCACCATCTTCTTCTTCCTCTCTTTCTGTGTCTGCAGAGAAGCCAGTCAAATTCAAGGTTAGAGCTGTGATCACAGTGAGGAACAAGATCAAAGAGGATTTGAAAGAGACCATTGTGAAGCATATTGATGCTCTAACTGACAGGATTGGAAGGAATGTTGTCCTTGAACTTATTAGCACTGAGATTGATCCAAGTAAGAATTTCCTGGTGCCGTCTCTCACAAAAGCTACTTCATTTCTTTCCAAAACCATCATCTCAACCTACCCAGTACCATAAATGTTTAAGATTTCTTTCAAAAAGTCATTTTTTCCCTCCCCTCTTAAAAAAGTTCCTTTTTTTGGTATACTTCAATCCTCTGCACACAAATCGCCTTGAAATTAAACCTTAATTATTTTTAATATAATCTACTTGAAATTACTTTTTGATGGAGGTGTTAAGCTGAATGAACCCTTTGTCTTGTAGAGACGAAAGCTGCAAAGAGGAGTAATGAAGCAGTGCTGAAGGATTGGTCAAAGAAGTCCAATCTCAAGGTAGAGAGAGTTAATTACACAGCTGAATTCATAGTTGACTCTGACTTTGGAGAGCCAGGAGCTATTACTGTGACAAACAAGCACCAGAAAGAGTTCTTCTTGGAAAGCATAACCATTGAAGGGTTTGCAAGTGGAGCAGTTCATTTCCCCTGCAATTCTTGGGTACAAGCAAGAAAAGATCATCCAGGAAAGAGGATTTTCTTTTCCAATAAGGTAACATAATCTTCCCTTGTTTTTTGTTTATTTTGATTAAACTATTATTACTTCTTTTATTTTATTTACCTGTCTTAATAGCAGTGCCAGGTAAGTTAGTATTTATTCTGTACACCGATGAGACGACAATATTTGTTTTCTGTTTTTATTTCAGCCTGGAAAATAAAAGTCAAAGCAATATTTATTTTTGTTTGGAGAATCTTGGAAAGGCCATAAAAGTAGAAAATTCATTCTATTACCTTTAAAAGAACAGATTTAATTTATTATTTCAATGCCAATGCCTATTAGTGCGTGATATTATAGTTCCCTCAAGAAAAGAAAAAGCTGTTCCATTAACATTAAAGTGGGAAAACCATTGAGTGATTCCTGTGCGGTTTTGCATGAGCCAAATATCTTTGAATTGACCCATCGATTACTCCATCAATCCAATTGATAACGTCCACTATGTGCTTTCTGATTAGTATGTATTATACTACTTAATCCTTTTTAACTGATGGGGGGTTTAGATATTTTCTAATTACATGAAATAATCGTTTGAGAAATTACTGAAGAAAAGTGGTTATTATTTTCATGAAAACTATAATAATGCATGTCACAATCATAATAGTATATTAAGGTTATTTTTAGCAAAGTTACAATAATAATTATCTATTAACTTTGTTCACTCTTGTGTGATTTATTTGAACAGCCTTATTTACCTGGTGATACGCCAGCTGGGCTTAGATTACTGAGGGAGAAAGAGCTGAGAAATCTCAGAGGTGATGGCAAAGGAGTGAGAAAATTATCTGATAGAATATATGATTATGATATATACAATGATTTGGGAAATCCAGATAGAGGAATTGAATATGCCAGACAAAATCTTGGAGGATCAGATATGTATCCATACCCAAGACGGTGTCGTACAGGCCGTGAACCCAGTGACACAGGTAATAAGAAGTAAATTAAAGGAACACTTTTTACTTCAAAGTTTTGGTGTATCCCCCAAAAAGTTATTATCATTATAGTTATTACTATTTATCCATTTTTAAGTAGGTGTAAAAATTTGAAATTTTTTTCTGGGTTATTCACGATTTTGAAAAGAATTTAGTGTGTAACATGTAACTGAGGTTATTTGATTGCATGGTGCAGATATGTATGCAGAGAGTCGTGTGGAGAAGCCACTGCCTATGTATGTGCCAAGAGATGAACGTTTTGAGGAGTCAAAGCAGAACACATTTACTGTGAAGAGGCTGAAGGCAGTGCTGCATAACTTGATCCCTGGTCTTAAGGCTAGTCTTTCTGCTAGCAACCAAGACTTCAATGAATTCTCAGATGTGGATGGCCTTTACAGTGAAGGGTTGCTCATAAAGTTGGGGTTGCAAGATGACATGTTGAAGAAAATCCCTTTTGTCAGCAAGATCCAAGAGTCCAGCCAGGGACTTCTGAAATATGACACCCCTAAGATTATTTCCAGTGAGTAAAGTACTTTTGTTTTAGTCCTTTATTTTTTTACTTCTACAGAAATTTGGTTACACCACTCAATTCTGTGTGCTGATTTCTGTTGTGAATCTCTAATAATTATTGTTGTCTCATGCCATAATGATTTTGAAGATAAACTATTTGGCTCCTCTTTTTGAACTTTCAATAAGCAGTGAAATATGTCGGAATCCGACACTAATAAAAGAGAACCACTTTTTTTTCTTTCATGTGTGTTTAATTCGTATTTGTGCATGTTTAGTTTTGCTTAAATTACTTTTTTCTGATGAAAGGCTTTCATGTGACAAGTTAATCCAAACACAAATCTAGTGGTGAGGTTCTTTGGATTTTAGTACTGTTGCTTTACCCTTTAATATTTTAATATAGCATGACCAAGAATATGGTAAAAAATGGACATTCAGTGGACCACCAGAACGTGCCATTTGGCTTTTAATGTTTGTCAGTTGAATTTTCACCAAAGAAAAGTTTCTCACTTCAATTCAAACTCAGATAGGTTGTTCCTTATCTGTGTGCGCTTTTCGGGCAACTAGTTAATAGTTATCATTATTATATTATATGGAAGAAAAATTGTAGACAAACATGCATCAAATTGTTATTTAAATGTTTCACATGTGGGTGCAGTATTTTATACTTTTAACATTATTTTAAACACAACTTGATTATTGGTGTCTCTGCTACTTTTTGTTAAACTAATTATCTCACGTGACTAACGTGCAGAGGACAAATTTGCATGGTTGCGTGATGACGAATTTGCCCGTCAAGCAATTGCAGGAGTTAACCCTGTTAACATTGAAAAGCTTAAAGCTTTTCCACCGGTTAGCAAACTAGACCCCCAAATTTATGGCCCCCAAGAGTCTGCTCTTAAAGAAGAACATATTTTGAGTCAACTTGGTGGCATGACAGTCCAAGAGGTAGCATCAATACTTCTCATCACAATTTCAGTTTCTAACCATATTTTTTCTTCATTCAACAGCACTTCACCCACTTGAACTTAAATATTGATTTCTTAATTATGCAGGCAATGAATGAAAACAAGCTGTTTATTGTTGACTATCATGATATCTACCTTCCTTTCCTAGAAGGGATCAATGCCCTTGATGGTAGGAAATCATATGCCACACGTACCATCTTTTTCTCCACGCCACGTGGCACTCTCAAGCCTGTGGCCATAGAACTCAGCCTCCCTTTTGCTGGACCAAATTGTAGATCAAAGCGCGTGGTTACACCTCCTGTTGATGCAACTACTAACTGGATGTGGATGCTTGCTAAGGCACATGTTTGTTCCAATGATGCTGGGGTGCACCAACTTGTTAACCACTGGTATGTGTGCAAACACCAACAAAACAAGTACTATAAAATCAGTAGTAGTTAGTAACATAACATGTTAGTTAATTGACTTTTGTTTTGTGTGTTGATATTTGTATAATAGGTTACGCACACATGCAAACTTGGAACCATTTATATTGGCAGCTCATAGGCAATTAAGTGCCATGCATCCAATTTACAAGTTATTGGACCCCCACATGAGGTATACATTGGAGATCAATGCCTTGGCTAGACAGAGTTTGATCAATGCTGATGGAATCATAGAAAATTGCTTCACCCCTGGTCGTTACGCTATGGAGATTAGCTCTGCTGCTTACAAGAACTTTTGGCGCTTTGACATGGATAGCCTCCCTGCAGATCTCATCCGCAGGTAATTCACTAAATATCTTAGATTTTTTTTTTGTTACTGTTTACCATTTGACTTTAAATGAAAGAGACTCGACCTAACTTATACGGCAAATAGTAAACGGTCGGTGTTCTTTGTACATGGTTTCAGAAAAATCAAAGTTACAAAGTTTTTCTTGCTACAACGTGTTATTAATGCATTATTATTTTTAATGTATTCTAATAAAAGAACCTTTGTAATTATTGAGTTGGTGTTTGGTTCAAAGTCGCTTTAGAGGTTATGCATGTCAATTTCTGTCCTTATAGAAGTTTGACACAAAATTACACGAGACATAATTATGTTGTTTGGAATCACTATATCATTCCAGTTAATTTCTATATTACACAACTAAATGTAATAATTTCTCTAATCCAGGCTGAGAATAATTTCTCTAGTGTAATGCTCCTGGGATACTTCTTGCCAGAACCCTACTGATTAAATGTCTAAGATCCTTAGTTACTTTTTACCTTTACTTTTTGGAAAGTGGCCAAACTTTTTTTCTTATGATGTTAAGATGCTTGCTGTTCTTGGTGCATGCAAAACTGAGTCAGATCTAAAGAAGAGATTCTCTTGTGACATTGCAGGGGAATGGCAGTACCTGACCCGACACAACCACATGGTCTAAAGCTCACATTGGAAGACTACCCTTATGCAGCTGATGGACTACTAATCTGGTCAGCCATAGAAGACTGGGTTCGCACCTACGTGAACCACTATTACCCTCATGCAAGCCTTATATGCAACGACAAAGAGCTACAAGCTTGGTACTCCGAGTCAATCAATGTGGGACATGCTGATCTCAGGCATGCAAGTTGGTGGCCTACATTGAACAACAGTGAGGATCTTGTCTCCATCCTTTCCATATTGATTTGGAATGCATCTGCACAACATGCTGCTCTCAACTTTGGCCAATACCCTTATGGAGGCTATGTGCCTAATCGTCCACCACTGACCAGAAGATTAATACCTGAAGAGGGTGATCCAGAATATGCAAGTTTCCTTGCTGACCCCCAAAAGTACTATCTGAATGCATTGCCTAGTTTATTGCAGGCCACAAAGTTTATGGCTGTGGTTGACACACTCTCCACTCACTCACCTGATGAGGAGTACTTGGGGGAGAGGCAGCAACCTTCGATTTGGTCTGGTGATGCTGAGATCATTGAGGCATTTTATGATTTCTCTGCAAAGATTAGGCAGATAGAGAAGGTGATTGATGGCAGGAACCTTGATAGGAGTCTAAGGAACCGTTGTGGTGCAGGGGTGTTGCCTTATGAGTTACTTGCTCCTAGCTCTGAATCGGGTGTTACATGCAGAGGGGTACCTAATAGTGTGTCCACATAACTGTCCTAAACTAGTAAATAAGGGAGTCACTTCCCACATTTTGATAAGCATTTATATATATGGTTGGCTTAATTACTAGCTACTACTATGGTCAGTGACTCAATGGATGCCCATTTTGTACCTACATTTCATAAATTATTGTAGTATATATATTGTAATCTAGGACTGTATAGTCTGTATATCAAAATGAGTTCGGTGGTGTTGGAGGATGTGTGACTGTTTATAAAATTATTATCACCATTTCTACACTTTGTAGTCTTCTTTTGCTTTGTTATGCACCTTTTTTGTCTTTGTTATTCCTTACCATTATCTGATACTGCTACTGAAATGTACTGCAATTGATGCAGTTGAAGTCCATTAGCCACAACTTGTCTGGTTCCTTCTATTTATTGTAGCAACCAAAAATATATGAATGTGAGAACTCCTTTTCTTCGGAGTTCGTTATATGCATTCTTTCATGATGTTTTAAACATATTATTTGCTGCTATTTATGTTCAGGAGTTAGACATCATATATTTGGTAGTAAAGAAGTTACTTGTTAAGGAATTGAGAGTAAATGCAATTAGAGAAACTGAAGGAACTGTATATAAGAGTGCGAGACAATTTGTGTAGAAACACATATAAAAAGCAAGTTTCTTCCATCATATTTTAAGAAGCTTCTTTTCTTTTCTCAGTATTGTTTGGACGGGGTGATCAAAAGTGAGAGAACATATACTAGGAAAGAGAGAAAATATATATAATATCAATGTAAATGAGCTATGATATTGATGCGATTGAGCGTTCAAACTATATTTACAATATTTTAATTTATAAATTTATAGAAGTTACTTTAAAACTTTAATTTCTCATTCATTGAAAATTGAGATCATTCAGATGATGAAAACTTGAAAAAGAAGAAAAAATTATGACCTCCTCTTTATATAAACTTCAATATACAACTTTTTAAGAATAAACGTTGTCCTTAAAAAAAATACTATGGTACTTGAAAGTATTTTGTCAATATAATAATTATTATCACTTAAGCATCTCTTAAACAATATATACAAAAAAGATAATAGCATGTTCAAAGTTTATATATATTCAATATTTAACATACCTATTTCTCTTAACATGTTTTAAACAATAAAAAACATGTTTTACACTAAAATTAACAATTGTATCAACTCAAACTACCACAAATAAAGTTAAATATTACATTAAAATTAACAATTGTATCAACTCAAACTAGCACAAATAAAGTGAAATATATCTCTAGTCAATTTAGTAAGTTTAATTTCATAATACTCCATAAATTTCATAATACTCCTTATCTAAAGATAGCTTATTTTACAATAAAGAATAACTCTCATGCATAAAAAGATCAATAACTTGAAATAACTTTTGAACAACTTCTAAAATATGAACTTATAAAACATAATATCTACCCATGTCAAACAATAAAAAAGTTTCCGATTTCATAATTTATAAAGTAGATGGAATACGAAACTCCTATGTGAAGGGAAAGATAAAAAAAAAAAAGAGGAATTATGAACTTAGTAAGATCAAAATTTTGATCAATTAATCTTAATCTATATATATATATATATCTTCTTTTAAGAGTATAATATTGAAAATGATAAAAATAAATAAAAAAACTTAAATAAAATATAAATAATTTATAACAGAAAAATCAAGTCTCTAATTCACATTAAATTCTACATATACATGATCCAATTCATCAATTTCTACTATTATCATTATAACATTCTAATTTGATCAATAAACAATCAAAACCCAAATCAGATCTCCAATTGAAATATTTGAAAAATAATGAATATATCACTTTTCACAGTAAAATCTTTTAACAAAAATTTCTACCAACATTTAAAGCATCGATGCAGGTATACAAGTTTTAAATTTAATTTTTTTTACTTAATTAGAAGTCATGATTTTTATAAAAGAGCTACAAGCCTAAGTATCATAGAGAAAACTCTAATCTATACCACACTACAAATACACAGAGTTCAAAGAGATTTATTTTAAAACATTAAGTCTCATATACAAACCTAAATTTCTTAAAAAAAGTAATTACTAAAAAATTAATTATAAGAAAAAAAAATAGAATCGAACTTACTCAAATTAAAAATTTCATCAGATAAAAATGTTCTATTCTTTGTCATGAATCTAAATATATACTCCTATGATAAATCTCATGACAATAAAAACTATAGAATTAGAAAGAAGATAGAGAAAGTTTAGAAAAAATAAATAAAAGATAATTTAAAATAAGTGAGACGTAAATATTTGAAATTTCTATTTATATGAATTTATATGAATTTTAGTTTTAATAATAAAATATTTAAATATTACCTTTCAATTATCACACTTTACAATTGTTATCTAGTCTTTACAATTTTTTAATTTAAACTTTTGAAAAAGTAGGACAATATGTTAGAAAAAAACTCCACAGTTGTTTGTATTATAATGTTTTTTTTTACTAATATGTAAGGGAATCAGTTAATGACATTATATTTTATTAATCTCTTAATAATTTTGTTAAAGTGTTTTTCTTTGTTCACAGTGTAATCAAATGTCAGATATCAATTAAAATTATGATATTCAATGAAATAAAATTAGTCTATATTTAAAAAATATACCTTTTTAAGAAGATGTATTTAGCAGAAATAAAACATGATTACTTTTTGAAAAGTGAAGTGAATGAATTCAACATTTTTTGTTCTTTCATGGAAGAAATGATCATGTTTCTTTAACAACCAAAACTTTATCGCATTCACAACCTGCTTCTAAATAAATAGATAACAAAGCTATTCCAAACATTCTACTGTTAAATTTACAATCTTACTATCTCCTCTTAAACTTATAATTTTTAATTTAAAAGAATATATAAGAATTTTGATGAAAAGTATTCTAAAAAAGCACTTGTCAATAAAAGTGATTTTTTTTAAACATATTATTTGCTTCTATTTATGTTCAGGAGTTAGACATCATATGTTTGGTAGTAAAGAAATTACTTGGTAAGGAATTGAGAATAAGTGCTATTAGATAAACTGAATGCGAACTGTATAAGAGTGCGAGACAATTTGTGTAGAAACACATGTAAAAAGCAAGTTTCTTCCAGAATATTTTAAAATGCTTCTTTTCTTAGTATTGTTTGGACGGGGTGATCGAAAGTGAGAGAGAACATATACTAGGAAAGAGAGAAAATAAATAAATAAAAAGTTTGCAATTAATTGTGATTGATTTGAAAAAAATAATATTAATTTGATTATTAGTTAATTATTATAGAATCCTTGCTTAAAAAAAAAAGAAAATGTTAATATCTGCGTGGTGTATAATTTGAAATGCTACTTTTTTTTTTCTTTTTTTTACAATGAAATTATGATTGATTACATTATGTAATTAAGATATAATATCAAAGCAAATGAGCTATGATATTGATACGATTGAGCGTTTGAACTAATATTTTAATTTATAGATTTATAAAATTTACTTTAAAACTTTATTTTCTCATAACTTGAATAATGATATTTATGGAAAATTGAGATCATTCAGATGATGAAAACTTTAAAGAAGAAAAAATTATTATGATCTCTTCTTTATATAACCTTCAATATACAACTTTTTAATACTAAACATTGTCTTTTAAAAAAATATTATGGTACTTGAAAGTCTTTTGTCAATGCAATGATTATTATCACTTAAACATCTCTTGAACAATATATACAGAAAGACAATAACATGTTCAAAATTTTTATATAATCAATATTTACCATACCTAATTCCCTTAACATGTTTTAAACAACAACAAAAAAAATGTTTTCCACTGAAATTAACAATTGTATCAACTCAAACTAACACAAATAAAGTGAAATATTACATTGAAGTTAACACTTGTATAACTCAAACTAAGACAAATAAAGTGAAATATATCACCAGTCAATTTTGTAAATTTAATTTGATAGTACTCTATAAATTTTTCATCCTTTATGAATCAAGATTAACCAGTATCTGATTGACCTCTCCTTTTAACTCTCCTTATTTAATCTAAAGGTAATATTCTACAATAAAAAACAATTTTCATATCTGAAAAAATCAATAACTTGAAGTAAATATTAAACAACTTCTAAAATATTAACTGCTGCAAAATTCGAGGGGGAAAATATATTTATAGTCTTTTTTTTTAAATTCTTATTCATTTTCATTAAATTTAAATTTTATTCTTTAAATTAAAAAAAATCTTACACTTTATGTGAGCACTCTTCATCATAAAATAAAATAATTTCATTATTAATATTTTTAATCAAAACTTGGAATGAATATATAATTTTAATACAGATTCAAATATGTTTATGAAATTAATAATTTTAAATCACGAGTTGATGTAAATTAAAATTATGTAAGATATTTTCAAATGAAAAATATTTAAATTTGTCAATGTTCATATTGTTTCTCACACACACACACACATATTATATATACTAACATATTTTGAATTTTTCAAAATAATCAAGAAATACATTTAAAACTTTAAATGATATATAAGTTTATAGGCTATAAAATTAAAATATAGGAAACATACAATTTCTTACACTAATAATAATAACAAAATATATAAAAAAAAACACTTTATAATCAGCAACATATATTAAAACGGTACCAGTGGTATCTAACAAAGATAACAGATGATAGCATAGAAGAATAATTCATTTAAAAACTAAAACTCAAACATATTTTTTTACGGCAACTTTGAAGTAACAAATTAATTTCTTTATTTCCTTTTAATTAAAAAAAAATATTTTGACCTTATTTTCCTCTTAAGCAAACCAAACCTTGGTCAAGAGAGGCACACGAAATGGAATTAACTTGGTAATTAACGAAATGAAATTAAGTTTTTAAAACAGTCATAATTTGATAACTTTGAAATTATATAATTTATATTTAATTAAAAATGTGTTTTAAAATCTTTGAAAAGTATTTTAAGTAAATGATATAATATTACCTTTTTAAGTGAAATATAATAAATTAAATAAATAAAAAACATATTTTTAAGTAGGAAGAAAAAAGTATAACTATTACACTCGATTATAAGCACAAGTTTCTTGAAACATTTATTAATAAAAGTTTTAAAATAAAAAAAAAAGTTGTTTATATTCAGAGAACAAATTTTAAAATAAGTTACTTTAAAAAGGTAAAATATATAGTTTAAGCGAAACTTTTTATATTCTTTTCTAAAATGATTAACTGTCCAAATATTCATAAAAAAAAAACCCCTCTTAATGTTGCAAATAAAAAAGAAAAACTTTACATTGGAAGAAGAGAATGGTATGCTTTCTCAGCATTTTAGGGTAATTATTACTAATACAGGTTCAACCTGAAGGCATTATGTTTGTTTTTACTTACCAAATATTAATACCATGACATAAATGCAATTTGACTAAAAGCAACAAATTTGAAAAAATGTACTATCAAACTATTATAAGTAACATGAAATATGGCTCAAAAGAACCCCTTATAATCCTATTATTTCACCATGTAAAAGAATTATTAGTATTATAATAATGAAAAGTTTAATTGGTTTCAAAATATAGCATTTTTATTATTTCTTTCCCTTAGAAACAATTTTAGATATATCATATTTATTTTATGTTTAAAATTCACACATATTAGAATATTTTTATTAGCATACAAATTATTTTATTTTATATAGTTATTTTGAAATAATATTAATGAACGATTATATTTTTGTACCTGGTTATTAAAAATTCAAGATGAAATGAAAAGTTTTTTTTGACAAAATATTACTTTTACGACACAAGACAGTTTTAAATAAAGATTTAGAAAAATCAATTAATGAATTGTTTTTAATTCAAGTTTTTGAAAAGTAGGGGTAATATATTAAGAAAACTCCACTATCGTTTGTATTATTTTTTATTTACTAATATCTAAGGAAATCAGTTAATGACATTATATTTTATTAATCTCTTAATAATTTTGTCAAAGTATTTTTTCTTTATTCATAGCGTAATCAAATGTCAGATATCAATTAAAATTATGATATTAAATAAAATAAAAATAAAATAAAATTTGTCTATATTTAAAAAAATATAATTTTTTTATGAAGTTGTATTTAGTAGAAATAAAAGATGATTACTTTTTGAAAAGTGAAGTGAATGAATTCAACTTCTTTTGTTCTTTCCAGAAAGAAATGATAATGTTTCTTTAACAACCAAAGCTTTATCGCATTCACAGCCTGCTTCTAAATAAATAGATAACAAACTATTCCAACCATTCTACTGCTAAATTTACAATCTTAGTCTCTACTCTTAAATTCATAATTTGTTTAATTTAACAGAATATATAAGAAATTTGATGAAAAGTATTCTGAAAAAACACATGTCAATAAACTAACAAACTTAAAAATGTTATTCTTAAAATTAATTAATGAAAATTGATTTTTTAAAATCTCTATTACGAAGACACCAGATAGCATGTTTCATAAAATAAAAATAATATTAATAAATACTCAAAGGATTGATCGGGCAAACAATACACAATTTCATATTTATCAAGTTAAGTGTTTAGGTTATTTGTCTTGTCGACCTTTGCAAGTGTTTTTCTGACTTGTCAACTCTTTCACTATTTATATTACACGTATCAAAGAATATAAGATGACAAAGGTTGCAGTGCCTTTTCTTTTACTTCGTACTTATAAATTTGGTTAGTTACACGATATCTGACATTATTTGTTAGAAAATTTATATCAATTAAAAATAATTTTTTTAATAATTTTTATAAGTGAGTGTAAATTTTATTTTATATATTAATTTCGTAAGTTTAAGTTAAATTTAAAATTTATCTTTTAAAATGATATTAAAATTTATTATTACATAATTTTTAAATATATAATCTCATTCCGAAATTAAACACTCTTCTAAGAAATGTGTTGAAGATTTTAAACAAAATCTTTCGATACTGTATAAGACCAGTTATTAAAATTGTTGATGACTTATTTTATATAAAAACGACTTTTTCATATTCTTCACATATAATTGATCTGTTATAAAATTTCTTAGATCATGCTCATCTCAAAAGAATTTTTATTGTATTTAAAAAAATAACTTTATAAAAAAGTGTGTGCAGCATAAAGAAGGATATCTGTGAGTGAGAACTCAGAAAGAGGTATAATATAATAATATATATACATAAAAAGAAGATACTTTAGTAGGAAACAACATAAAGAGGAACACCAACTTTTGAAAATTGATATGAACATTGAATTCAAATTAGCAGTATTTTTGCTATCAAAAAGAAAATGTAAGTGAAAAATTGAAAGATTCAAAGGTTGTGAATAAGAACAAATCATTTCTGACAAAAAAGAAAAAAAAGAAGCATTAAGCCATTTTCATTAGTTCCACTAAAACCTACTTTGGCACCAACCAACACATTAAGATAAAAAAAAAAAAAACAAACACATAGCTTCCAAACAGGTTCCTTGGTCGACGGCGAATACACAAGACTTAGTATGAAACTACCTTTTCAAGTCTTTCAAGTCAATAATGAAATTTCACAGAAGCACTTATTTCCTTCACTACTCAGCCGAATCGTGCTTTTGTTTAACAACCACACTTTTATGGCGTTCCCTCCCAGAAACTCCTACTAAGAAACCATTCCACCGTTTTCCCACATAAATACCCCTCTCACTCACTCTCAAACTTCCATCACAAACACAATTTCTCTTTCCTTCAATTCAAACCTCTCCCAAACAACCCCTATGATGGCACTAGAATTGGCTTCTCTCAATTGGGCTTCCACCACATGTGTGGCAGCCTTTCTTATGCTCCTCCTATTCCTCCGCCGTCTGAGCCGCCGCCGGTACAACCTCCCTCCAGGCCCAAAGCCCTGGCCCATTATCGGCAATCTCAATCTAATAGGCCCCCTCCCACACCGGTCCATCCACGCGCTCAGCCAAAAATACGGGCCCATCATGTACGTCTGGTTCGGATCAAACCCGGTGGTAGTGGGCTCGTCCGTGGACATGGCAAAGGCCTTTCTGAAAACCCACGACGCCACCCTCGCTGGCAGGCCCAAATTCGCTGCTGGCAAATACACAACCTACAACTACTCCGACATAACCTGGTCCCAGTACGGCCCATACTGGCGCCAGGCCCGTAGAATGTGCGTACTCGAATTATTCAGCCAAAAACGCCTCGAAGAATACGAATACATTAGAAAACAAGAGTTGCATGCTTTGCTTAACCAACTCTTCAATTCCGCAAACAAAACAATCTTACTCAAAGACCACCTTTCTAACTTGAGTCTCAACGTTATAAGTCGCATGGTGCTGGGGAAGAACTACCTCGAAGAGTCCGAAAACGCCGTCGTTTCGCCGGAGGAGTTTAAGAGGATGATCGACGAGTTGTTTTTGCTTAATGGGGTGTTTAACATTGGAGACTTTATTCCCTGGCTTAACTTCCTGGACCTGCAGGGTTACATAAAGAGGATGAAGACTCTGAGCAAGAAGTTCGACAGGTTCATGGAACACGTGTTGGACGAACATATTGCGAGGAAGAAAGGAGTTAAGGATTATGTCGCAAAGGACATGGTTGATGTTCTTTTGCAGCTTGCTGAAGATCCCACTCTTGAGGTCAAACTTGAGAGGCAAGGAGTCAAGGCTTTTACACAGGTACTCATAACACCCCACTGTTACTATCTTTCACCACCAATCATTTTACTCAGCTATCATATCTTACTTTCTTTATGATGTGATAGGTTACGCAAAATATCTTTTTCTACACCCTCAATAATTTTTAAGACGTTACAGCTACCTAATGCATTATCGATAAAGTTACATTATCTACATGGTCCCTTGTCCTATTTGCTGAATATACTACCCACGATACAACGTACATATTAGTGGAAAATTCAGAAAGTTTGAGAGTCATGTCCACTCTACCTGTTTAGTCTTGTCCATATGCAAAGAGATATAAAAAACAAACCATCCATCAAATGATTTATCTTTCTTGCATGCTCTTTTATTGAACATAAAAATTGAGTGAGCTTTGAAAAACGTGTGGGTCATATTCTTCATATAGTCAATTTTATTTCAGTTTTTAAAACTTTCAGAAATTATTCAAAATGTAAGAAAAAAATGGCACTCACATACTTCATCTTTTAATTATTACGTACTAATACTTACTACAAAGTATTGCATTTTCAAATATTAATATTTTTATATTTGAGTGTTAGAAACATTTGGTGACTAATGACTTGTGTGTATTAACAGGACCTAATAGCAGGTGGGACTGAGAGTTCTGCAGTAACAGTGGAGTGGGCAATCTCTGAGCTACTGAGAAGACCAGAGGTTTTCAAGAAGGCAACGGAGGAGCTAGATAGGGTAATAGGAAGAGAAAGATGGGTTGAAGAGAAGGACATTGTGAATTTACCTTATGTTAATGCCATTGCCAAGGAAGTGATGAGGTTGCACCCTGTGGCACCAATGTTGGTGCCAAGAATGGCTAGAGAGGATTGCCAAATTGGAGGGTATGACATCCCTAAAGGGACTCAAGTGCTTGTGCATGTATGGACTATTGGAAGAGACCCTGAAATCTGGGACACCCCAAATGAATTCCAACCAGAGAGGTTTCTGGATAAGGACATTGATGTGAAAGGGCATAACTATGAGTTGTTGCCATTTGGTGCTGGGAGAAGGATGTGTCCAGGGTACCCTCTTGGCCTTAAGGTCATTCAAACAAGTTTGGCCAACCTCTTGCATGGATTCAACTGGAGGCTCCCTGAGAATGTGAAGAAAGAGGATTTGAACATGGAAGAGATTTTTGGGTTGTCTACACCTAAGAAAATACCTCTGGAAACAGTTCTTGAGCCTAGACTTCCACACCATCTTTATTCTCTCTGAGGAATGCATCTTCCTAAAGCTTTTCTCTCTAGTAAGATCATAGGAATAAAGGGTCTTGTGTTGTGTGACAAAAAAATTCTCTTTTCATAGCAGTGTGGTTGTGCAAGAGAATCATTATGTAACGAGTGTAATACCACATGTATAACAAAAAATATGTAACCCTTTTTTCACTCAGTCAAATTATCTCTATCTTTTTTTTTTTTCACTTTTTTTAGTTACTATAATTTGAATATTGGACTTTAATAACTCAGATATCTTTATTAACTTCATTCCTTTATGCTAATTATAAACTAATCTTTATCCAGAACACTTAAATGATTTTCCATATCGTTTTAATATGTTCTCTAAAAATTGAATCTAAGATGCTTAATATTTTATACGAACTAAATTGATAATATAAATAGGGATAATGATGTCATTTAATCCTTCCTTTGTAGATACCAATATTTGTAATGTGCATTTAATATATGCACACTATGTTTATTTTCTATATGCATGTTATGAGTGTATTTGTTTTTTTAAACCTTTTTTAAATAGAAATCTTCTTCCAAGTTACCCAATTCTATATTTCTTTTGAATATATACTGAATTCGTTTTTTTTTTCTTAACACGTACTTGTGGTAATTAAAATTTAAGAACACATGTTTCAATTAGATAATAGCAATTTCACCGGATCTAATCCAAACATTGAATTTGATACTTTTCTATAATAATTTAAATCCAACTGTATGTCACTTTAATTTAAATGAATTTATACTGCCTTAAGAACAGAAATAAAGTACAGCTGAATTATCAACACAGTGTCAGAGTTATGGCACCCAGTATGTCAACATTATTATCAAATGATGAATAACGACAATTTTTTTGTTTTTTTAATAATAACGACAGTTTTTATTTTATTTTTTCCATTAAAAAATACTTAATACAATGAGACAAAAAGACAAAAATCATAAAGAGTGGGGTGTGTGGCAAAAATGGGTGTGAATCAGAAAAAGGCTGTATACTGAAAAAGAAAACAACAAAAAAAAAAAACTTAGCTCTATTCATTAAGGCATAAAATAAAATTCTTTACGTTATGTTTAGATAAAAGCATTGAAATAAGACGAAGAAAGTATGTAAATTGAGGAATATAAAAATCAATTAAAATCAGTAAACGACAAAAACTTTAGAATGAAGTCTTTCTTCATTTTTCTTAGCATGTAAGCAAGATTTGCAAAGAAAGTTTTTTAAATATAATAAAATATTAATAATAAATACATTATATTAAATATAATAAAATATTTTATTATAATTACCTATATAATTATTATATTAAAAATATATTTTATATTTTTATAGAATTACTTTTTGTTATAAATTTATTAATATTTATATTTATATTATAATCAAATAAATATTAATTATATAATATAACATAATAATAATAATAAATTATTAAAATAATAATAAATTTAATATAATTATAAATAATAGAATTAGATGTTAATAAAAATAAAAAGATAACATATATTAATAATAAATTTATAAAATAATAATAAAAATAAGATAATTATAAAAGTAAAATACTAATAATTTAATATTAAAAACTAAAAAAATAATAAAATCACTAATAATAATTACAATAATAAAAAATAATTAAAGTAATAATTATACAATTAATAATTATAATAATAATATAATTATAAAATAATAATAATAATAATATTAATAATAAAAATTTAATTATATCAATCACATCATTCAATTATATTTAATTTTAAATTAATTTTAATTATAATTTCATCTATTAAAAAATATTTTATTAACTACAATTATTCAATCACTCACAAACTTTTATAAATTTTTTATTATTTTCTCACCATCCATCTTTTCATCTAAACAACATAACTTTGTACACATTTTTCTTTCAAATTCACTTTTTCAACCAAACAAAACATAAAAATACCTCCAAACTTAAATCATATTATACATTGATAATAATATATTAGTTTTATTTAAGGCTACACTCGAAAGAAAAATTATAATATATTTTGTTAACATGTTTGATTAAACAAAAGAGTTAATTATATCTTTGGTCCATTTGTAAATATCACAACTTAGTTCTAAATCTTATTTTATATACTATCAAATATTAACTGCATCTAGTACGACTTCAAATAAATGAGTACTAATTTTGAGTATAATAAATGCTATAATAATCATCAATTAAATTTGTGACTGAAATTATGAAGTTAAAATTTCATTAAAAGTATTTAATTTTATTAAAGTTATTAGCCACTGATTTTCTAATCAATAACTTTAAATTAGCTTTGTTATCTTTAGAACACCTAAATTTAGAACCAAATTCATGTAAAAAATTCCCATTAAATAGTTCCATCGATCAAATGATTCAATATTCAGTAATCAGCCCTGTTATTTGAGGGTAGCAATTAACAGAACAGTTTAAAATATGGGAATTGAAATGAGCATATATGGTTGCATTTAGCTCTCTACTTGCTCATATCTTCCATCTTAAGATTTTTTTTTTTTTCTTTTTTAAATATATAAAGAAAATTATTCACAAATTAATCATTTTAAGATTTTAAACTAAAGATTGTATAAAGATTTAACTCGGATCTCGCGTTACTATGAAATCTCTTAACTAAATTTTTTCCTAAAAACTTCACTAAATGGTATCTGAATCATTCTTGATGATGGACTCAGAATTCAATAAAGGCAAGACAATGTGTCTTTACTTTATATGAATCTAGATATGATCTAGCTCCACGAGTTCTCTGCCAGAAACCGTGTTAATCGAATGTAAAAGTTCAAAAGTAGCTAAAGTTCAATTCATTTTATGAACAAATACAACATCAATACACAAAAAGCACAGCCTAGAAAAGTGTCTGCATTGTGACACGGTCCGAGACCAAAATCTATTGCATTTATAATTCTGACGGCTAAACAAAAGTACACCAGATGATGGAAATAGGTGAAATTACATGAGTATGTACTGAAAAGATCAAATATATAAAGAAGAATTCATACCATTGTTGGTTTTTTCAGAATTCAGTAAGCACAGGATATATGTTCTCTAATGCATATCAGTTAGAACAATTTTTGCACAGATAAATATAAGCAACACCTGTTTTAGGCTAGGAAACAGCTCTGGTTCATGCTACCACCATAAACAAACATAGTATCAGCAAATATCCATCATTTTCTACTACTTCTAGACGCAGAAGTACATGCATAGACATAGTAAATGCCCCTTGCAACAAATCTTCCAATGGTCCTACTCTCGACAGAAAATCTTAACAAATCTTCTATCTGTTATGTGTTTGAAGATGATACACTCACTTAATACCAAGCTTATTTTCTAGTTCTTAAGATTTGATGCAAACTTCTCGAGAACTTATAACTTAGAAGTAAATCTAGGATCTATATATTATAATATGTTTGGTAGCTTTCTGAGTTTTCTATTAGTCTTTTCAGATACATAAACATATTCCTACGTAATGACCTCTTTTTGTAACATTCTAGACATCTAATAATATTTTCTCATACAATATTTTAAATCATATAATGTGAATATTTCATCATTTTGATATTTCTAATATGTAGATGAATCAACCTTAAATAATTATTTTATTGATATAAGAAAAATTAATATTAAAATGAAAAAGAAAAAGAAAAAAATGGAGATCAGTCTCTGCACATGTAGCCAAAATGAAATTCAACTCTAGTCAAAGGTAATCATGACAAAATTTGCCCAGAAATAAATGTGCATAGGTGTATCATGTCTCAAAACAAGACGGCACAATTTGAGGATAAAAATAATCTACGAGTGAAATTTTATGTGAGTAAAACTGAGTGATAAAATTTTGAATCGCAATTTATCAATTTTTGTATTCTTCAAATATTTAAGTGAAGAAAATGAGATATTATTATTTTTATACTTTTTTATTTTATAAGTATAATTGTTTGGTGAAATCTCTCTAACTTTATATTATTTAATTATTTTATGTTATTTATAGTTATAATTATTTGATAAGATGTCTCTAATCTTATAATATTTAATTATATTATGTTATTTATGAATATAATTACTTGGGGAGATATCTTTAAGGTCAACTTGTTTAAATATTTTATGTTATTTATAAATATAATTATTTTGTGGAGTGTCACTATCTTACTAAATTATATTATATTAAATGTCTCTAATTTTATCTTGCAAACAAAAGTACTTTTCAATGTTCATCATTTTCATTTCTTCCACTGTAATTTCACTACAACAAACTAACTTCCACATGCCAGACATTTTTTCATTCTTCCTTGTAGTTAGAATGTTCTTTCCTTCTTATATGGTCTAGATGTTCTCTAATGACCATGTTTGTCCAAGTTATCTGTATATGAAAATATTTTCATGCCTAAAGTTGGAAAAATAAATGATATAATATTTAGGTAACAGTAGAAGGTGGTTTATGTAATTTTTAGTAGACTTTTCAACGGTCTTGATAATAGTCACATCTCCTTTAATTCTTGATTAGTTATTTTATAGTGTTATCAGATCCGATAAGTTTGTAAGTTTATTAGTTTATGATGAATTAGTAGTTGGTAGACAGATATGCACACTTGTTTTGTTTACGTATAAACAGCTACCTAAACCACCAATCCAAGATGACTTTGGGCGTGTGTATATATATTAGTATTATATCTTAGTTTGATCTGATCATTTAAATGTTTTAAAAGTTTTACATTCTTCTAGTAATTATATATTTTTCTCTAATAGATAATATTCAACGCACTGTGATACTATAGTATTGAGGGTACATTTTTCATATTATATATATATATATATATAATTCCTTATATTAATAAAATTTATGTATGATATTAAGCTATCAACAAATTGAATTGACTTAATCTCATCATGTTGAATCTTGATTTATTTTTTTAACATCATTTTCTAATATATTATAATTGTTAATTTAATTATATTTAATAAATTAAGGAGTATAAATAGTTTAAGATATTTCTTACAATCTATTAATAAGATCATATATATATATATATATATATATATATATTTTATATTAAAAATATTTGAATTAATTTTATAGTAATTAATCAATATAAATGAGTTTATTTATGATTAAAATAATAATATAAGATTTTTTTTTAATATTTACTTATTTGAATTCTTAAGGTTCAACTTTTAATCACAATTTCATCAAACCTTTTATTTTATTAATAATAATATTATCATTTCTAATTTTAGATTATTATTATAATATCTACATGTAAAATTTTATTAATAATCACTATCAATTATTATAAAAATTTGAATTTAGTAATTATTACATTTTTAAATATATAAATATAATTATAATTATTCACCGACAAAAAATAATAACTATTAAAATTAAGAAGTATATAATATATATAGTAAATAAAATAAAATAAAATAAAATAATTAAAAACAAATGACAATAATTTAATAAATATATTTATGTAATAGCTTTATCTTTATTTTCATTTCATATTTTTTTAATTTTATTTCGGCTACAAAAATATTTTTGTATTACACAAAATAACTAATAGGTTTAACAAGTACATAAGTCATTTTGCAAAATATTATCTAAATATTTGAGAATATTATTGCACTAAACTAGGTGAGAAGAAAGTGTTTTTTTTTTTTTAAATGCTAAAATGTTCGAATTCTTGTCACATCAACTATCCATACAAGGTGTCAGCTTCTGATTTTCGTCAAACTTGTTGCTTATTGTTTTAATTTAATATTTATTCAATAATGTATAATATATACACGTGGATTATCACTTAACTTACGTATGAAATCATTAGTACAAAATTATTGTCCAATTTAGCCAGAGATTTCCAAATTTATGTTTTAAATACATAATGGAAAATGATAATTTTGCACTAAACTGAATAATATTTTTTTCTCCAATAAAAAAATTTAGGTTTTCACCATGAAAAATATGAATACCTAAAATATTGTTAGCTTTTTTTTTCTTCATTTATTTTCATGTTTAATTGATGTAACGAGTAGTTTTGATATAGTTTTTTTTTTCTTCATTTATTTTCATGTTTAGTTGATGTAACGAGTAGTTTTGATATGGTGGCGCTAAGAGGAGAACAAAATGTTTGTTTCATTGTATTGGTGCTTTGAATGGAAAATTTGATGCCGTCGTGGTAAAATTGTTTACTCTATCGTTATCAAATTTTATTTTAATTGTGAAAATCAGCATTAGTTTCTAATGCTAAAATCTAACACCAAGAAGATTAATTATGTATAATTTATACATGACATGGACGTGCTAACAACTTAATTGTGTAAGATAATTTGAAAACCTGTGAAGCAATGTGTTATAAATTTATCCTTGCCATTAAACTATAGGGTATAGTTTTCTTCATATGAAAAATGCAAAACTTGATATTCAACTCAAGAAAAAGATGATGCAGTGATAACCGTAAGCAAGTTCCCCATTAAGTTGTACATTCTGTCACGTTAACGTAAAATATTATTTTAGCCATTGACAAAGTGTTCAATCTTAGCCCAGTTCCAAATTTTTGACATAAAGTATGTTCAGTTACGCGCACAATATAATTAATATAACTAAAATTGCTTTCAACAAACATAAGTAAGAATGAAATTGTGTTTATATTTCCTTATTTTGAAAGTTACACTCAAAAGATTAACCTCTGAGGAATGTTCTTGCAACACCTGGTTGGAAATTATTTTGTGCCAATTAGCTGTACTCTAATCTTAAACAGTGTTTAGGTTAATTAGATTCACATATGATAAACGAGTATTACATGTGCCGACAAAGTCTTGGATCAGAATGAAAGTGGGGTGAAGAGAAAATTCCAAGAAAATGATGCTAAAAGGAATGAATAAGAAAGAAAAACTTGAATTATAATGGGGGAAAAACAGGAAAAGATTGAAGCTGATACTCCTGTTAAATTATAATAATAGTCTTAGCCAAATGTTTCCTAGGCTTTGTCATATGAATGGATTTTGGATACAAAATTGTGGGCTGAACCTAACTCCTACACTATACCTGCTCTGACAAAATACCAAATTAATGTGAATTGTACCTCAAATGGGAGAAAGGTTTTGCATTGCAATGATAACATGTTATAGTTTTGCATTGCAATGATAACATGCCATAAACTGCAAGATTTGTTCCCACTGTGGATGTTTTGTTCACCTACCACCACCAAAGAGAAAGAGGAAAAAAATAGAAGAATGAAATAAAATTTTGATTAACATTAACCTGGTTAGAAATTCCAGTATGAATCTAACTTTTATATTGAATAGAAATGTTAAAAAATCAACTAAGATTTTGTTATTTGTTAAATCTTTTTGTAATTTCTTCTTGAAAGATCCTACAATAAACACATAATATTAGTGGATGCTGGAGTTGAACACATTCTGGTCCAACTTTTTGGCAACAAATATTGAAGTCACAGTTTCATTTTCAGCCCATCTGCTATGGCTAACAAAATCTTTCTCTGCCATGTTGAATCAGATATGTGGCCTTCCTTGTTTGAAACTTTTGAATAGGATAAACGCAGTCTTGGCTAGATAATTATATCTAAAGAACTTTGAATCTTCTAAGTGCCATGATGCCTAACCTTGTTATGCTGCGTTGAACAATACATCTTGAACATATTGATATATAAAACCACACCCTATTTCTCTGTACTAATTTTCCACACAAATTTAGTTCACAAACAAAGTAAAACAACTATGTCATTTCATGACTTCATATTTTTGTATACTCTGTGATCAATATGTGGATTTAGGCAAGTCAAGAATTTGAAAATGACTTATTATCTCAAAAATGTTAGTGGGGATTGATTTTTATAAACTATCCAAAGTACTTGCTTAATTTTCAAACCTGTTTTATCTTTAGCTAGCTAGATTTTATGGCTACTGGACCACCAAGTTTGTGTCTGCTTGTATATCCTAGGATTATACAGTTTAGGTCTAGAATGTGTTTGTTTTCTCATCACAAACTTATTTAAAGAAATTGCAGAATTCTGACTTTTTTTAATGGTCTAATTAGGAAGATTGTAAGTAACAACATTCCAGAAAATGCCATAAATTTATTGCATTTGTGAGCCAATATTTCTCTAGTGCTATATGCTTTTGATTAGTATTAGTCTTTGTTTTGATTGTTGACATGTCACCGGAAGACAGTTGGAGATTCTTATTTTGTGAATTTAGCCTTACCGCAAGTGATTTTCATTAACCCCACTATTTGCTGATTGGGGTTGGTAAAGGAAGGTGATATGTATTATGAATCAAAGTTATTAACTCTGATTTGATATGAAATTATTGTCTTGTTTTCTTGCAATTCTAGAACATTGAATATGGATTAGCCAATTACCCAATTATCAAAGTTAAAGATTGACTCATTAATCCTTAATCAAATAGGGGTAAGAAAAATGGACTGAACAGATTAACTGTGTTACAGACACCAACCTTGTCCCAAGAAGTATATTGTCTTGTTCTCTTGTTAGGTGTTGGCCATGAATGACTTAGAAGTTTCAAGCTCATAAACTAGAAATATATGCTCACGTAGCAAAATTGAAAAACAATTACTCTTAATCACCTCCCTGAATAATTCTCTATTGGCATTCTAATAAATTGGAAGATAAAGTCACTAAAATGGACCATATCAGTCAGCAGACACCAACCTTGTCCTTAACTGGTTAGTTAAGTTCTTGGCTATCTCCAACCTACTTCAGGACAAGCTTTTGGTCATTTATTTTCTTTACTTTATTCTCCACACGCAAAGAGAAAGTGGCTTAAAAAATTACAAGGAAATACAAAACCATCTGCTTAGCAGAATGAATCTATATCCATTACAGCAAGGGTGCCACAGTTTTGGAAAAATTTAATCCACAACACACAAGTTCTATTAAAGAACAACCAGTTGTCAACAAGCGATAGAAGTCAACGGGTCAAGTCTAAACATAATTTGGCCCATTTCACTTTCAAAATCACTAGTTTTTCAAATGAACGTTTGTGACTTTGTATGGTAAGAAGATAGAAATCTCAGAAGCAGATATAATAGAGTTCTATTATGTTCTTTAATCTTCATTTTGCTTCCAGACTAAGGCACCATTAGAAAGGCCACATATTTCAATTACAACGTGGAAAATGTCAAAACAACACTTCAATTTTAACTTGCTTCACACCCAAGGCCAAATTTGTGACGGTAAGGTAGAAAACTAAGAAAAATCTCAAAACTGCACCCACCACAGCTAAACTATGCGCAATTTAATTATCTGAAATGTGTTAAATTTTTATAGGCTGCCAAAGGTGTGTGCACATGTAATTGGAATAATTTAAAGAAGTACGTGAACGAATTTAGGCGCATGTAACATCAATGACCAGTCCTCAATAAAACATGTTGGAATTTCTGACAAGAAAATATCAAAATCAAACTACACAAAAAAAAAAAAAAAAAAAAAAACTGAGATGTATAACGTACAACATTTCTCTTTCTCCTCCTATGATGTTTTTGTTTGTATAACAAAACATCGAAGTCCTTAGATTTTTACATCAGGCTCTCGGATTAAATACTGTCACTTGAACATATTGTTACCGGAACCATTTAATGTTTGAAACTATTTACACATTGTCGTTCAAAATGAGAACTTTATGGTAAATAATACAAGGAATTTAACCTGAATTTGTAATCTCCCTATCTATAGCTATGATTGCATCACGAAGAATTGAAGATGAAACATGCAAAACTGGTCCATGGCCATCTCTCTTCACGGTGCTTATTTGGGAGAGTACAGATTTGTGCCAAGAGTTTTGTACAGATCAGTGTCAGAGTAAACCGCTTGAGACCTCAAGGGCTTAACACGACGTTTGTGGCGACGACTTTTCCGTTGCCGGTGGTGACCCTTTTCTTTTTTCTCTCTCTTTTCTTCTTCTTTGGGTTTTAACTCATCAATTCGGTTGATCTCAACAACATGGTCGTTTTCTGTTACTTTTTCATTCACTTTGGGTATGTCTTTGTGTTCCTCACTAGGTACCACATAGACAAAAGGGCCAAGTGGGATGTCTTTCAGTTTCAAGAGAGGCTCTAAGGTTCGAACCACTGTTCTCATGGTGGGCCTACCCTTTGCATGGTGGCTCAAGCATTGGTAAGCCAAAGCTGCAAACTTTTTAGCCCCTTCAGGAGAGTACTGATCCTCAAGTCTTGGGTCCATTATTCTCTCTAGTTTGTGGGAATCCTTCAGCAAAGGCCTTGCCCATTCCACCAAATCCTGCTCTCTGCTGGGTCGTTTTTTGTCCACGGATTTCTTTCCTGTGAGGAGCTCTAAGAGTACAACTCCAAAGCTATATACATCACTCATGGTTGTCAAATGGCCTAATCAAGAAAAAAAAAAAAAGGTGTAAGTATAATTCAACAAATGAGGTATAATGAAGGTTTTGATCAAGGTTTTAAAAAACAGTCTCTGATTGTGACAGTGATTTCGGTCGCAAAATCTCTGTTTTTGAAGTCAATGCCTCTGCCATCAAGGAATTTAAGGGGTTGGCTTGAGATTGGTTTTGAATGGAATACAAATTACAATACCTGTCATGATGTACTCAGGTGCTGCATAACCTTGCGTGCCCATAACACGAGTTGTAATGTGTGTTTGATCTTTTTCTGGTCCATCTATTGCCAAACCAAAATCTGAGAGCTTGGCATTGTAATCCTGAAGGAAATAGTAAAATTGTGTAAATTTTAACTGGTTGAAAGATTGTGATGTTCTTAGACTGAGTAAAGAAAAGGGTCAGTGGGAACTTACAGCATCCAGTAGGATGTTTGAGGACTTAAAATCTCTATATATGACTGGTTTTTCTTCTTCATGAAGAAACATAAGTCCCTTAGCTGCCCCAAGTGCTATTTTGATTCTTGTTAGCCAAGGCAAGGCTGCCACATAACCTGCATTTTAGAAGGGTAACCGTTTTATAAGAAATCATAGAAGCTGCAATTGTATAGAGAAAAAGCTTTAACTTTTGTTTTGTTCCTTTTCGAGAGAAAAGGCATGTATGTACCTTTGAAAAGTTTTTCCTCCAGATTGCCCCTCTCCATGTACTCATACACAAGAAGCCTATTCTCATCTTCGCAGCAATAGCCAATTAAGTTAACCAGATGGCGATGCTTCAACTGCCCCAGAAAGATTACTTCAGCCTATGCAGAACAAAACAATAACTAGTCAAATTCATCACTTGAAACACAGAAATTTTGAAATTTGAAGGGTTTTTGGCAAATTCTTACCAACCACTCTCTGTGGCCTTGTTTTCCATCCAAGTTTAAGGCCTTAACTGCCACAACCTGAGGTTTCAACCCGCGCTTAAAATTGTCATCAATAAACCCCTTATACACCTTCCCAAACCCACCCTCCCCAAGAATGTTGGATTTGCTAAAGCCGTGTGTGATCTCTTTGAGCTCCTGGTAGGTGAAAATCCGAAGATTTGATCCCACTAGAGAATTGGATAAATCACTCATGATAGAGAGCGATGAATAATCGCTCAGGCTTAAATCAGATAGAAAGATTCTACTTGATGACGACTTCTTTGAAACTATGTTTGGAGCAGCTTCCGAGGGTTCTTGGTTTTTAGCCTTGAAACAACCAAGTACTAAGGATCTCCATTGAAGCCTCTTTGAAGGCATTTTGCATTAAGCTATGTTTGCCGGCTAAAGTGATTTGCTTAGCTTTTCAAGTACTACTGCTAAATTATGTTACATGGTTCTGCTTTTATAGGTGTCACAAGACCAAGCCATAAAGGTTTTGAGGTAATTTTTGTGGACTTTGCTGAAGTAACCCCACATATTTTTCATTTCATTATCCTTCTATTATTTTTTCTCCCGTGTAGGCCAGGGTGATCGATATAATCTATCTCATGCCATTTGATGCAGGACTTTGCCTAAAAAAAAATAATAGCTATAGTATCTAGCTACCTTTCTAAAGTAATGTAAACGGTTTTATGGGACTTTCTTCTGCTTCCGTTGGTTTTTCTCCCGTGTTCTTAAAAGTATATATCAAGTGACACCATGTGATTGAAATTTAGAAATACTTAATTCATTCAATTCCATTGATGAAAATAACACCTTCTAAGAAGCTTCTTTCTTCCACAATAACCCTGATGGCTTGTTTCTTCGTCAAATCACAAGTTAACAAACAAACCAAATTCTAGATACCGTGGAACACGAGCCTCCAAATGAACTTTCATCTTACTATGCTATGCCTTCAAATTTCATTTAGGTCAAAATATTGCTTACAAGAACTGCTAAATCAATCTTCCTCCAACTGGTCTTGTAGTAATGTAAGGAGTGTTGTCACTACACATTCTTGGAAATCAAAATCATACATTTTAACATATCGGTTTCAATACTTTCAACATAAAATAAATGTAACACTTTATACAACTATCTCTCTTTCTCTTACTTTTTCTATTTAATATATTCAAATTCTAAAAAACTTCACAGAATCAGAATGGGACCACGTTTTGTTGGAGAATCATTTCCCTGATATTATAAACTCCTGAAGCTTACTGAAATTCAGATACTACATAATAAAAAATTGAAATTAATAAAGAGGGATGATATTTAGAGAATGAGCGCAGCTAATGATAAAATATTGTAATTCATCTAATTATTCTAACATTTTTATCTGTATCAATATAAAATTTAAAAAGGTAAAAAAATATTTATAAAGTACGATTTCTCAAAGTGTTAGTAAATTTTCTAACATATATATTTATCCGAATATAAGGTAGTAAGAAGAGATGCAGAAATATGGTTTTTGCAAGGTGGTAAATGTCAGTGAACTTAATTTAAATAAATTAAAAATAATTATTATTTAAAGAAAATTAGTTTATAAATTGTTTTTACACTATTATTCAAAGACAGATTGACATATGTAGATTTTTACTTTAACTAGTTTAAAAATTGTAATACATTATTCTTTTAATTAACTGGTAGTATGGATAGGTTTATCCTGAGCATGAACAAAATTAAACTTTTATCTGATTATAGATTATTATTAAAATCATTAGGTTTGATAATAACTGCTTCAATATTATATTTAATATGATTTATAATGTAAAATTTATACATTGATCATGCATTAAAATTAAATATAATCCTTATTCCATGGGCAATTGTTTATTCATAAAATAATTTGTTGATTAAACATATTCTATATCTCATGATTTTTCTATGATGGAATCAAATTTATTTTTTATTTTTTAATTTTATAATCGAATCGTTAATGTATAACAATATATACACGTAATGATATATTAGTTGTAACACTATTTAAATTTTATTAAATAGTTAAATTAGAAATTAAAGTTATATTATGTATAATATTAATATATAGCACAATGTTAAAAATATATAGCACGGATAAAAAGTATAATATATTATGTTTAATTCTTACTAAAAGTTGTAAATTCCTTCATACTAACAAATATTTACGAGTGTTTCACTACTACAAAACAATATTTTACTGAATTTTCACGATGATTTCTAATTTTTCATTGTTTCAATTATCCTTAAAAATATAGATTTTTTATGATAGCTAAAACGTTGTTAATGATAATCGTCATTATATATTTACACAATATGATTTGTATTTAAAATGATGGTTGTAAAACATATATCTATACATAATATGATTGTATTTAGAATTATTGTTGTAAAACATCTAAGAATTTATAATGTAATATTTTTTCCATAATTGCTTAGAATTATATTATTTATAAATATTTTATTATAAAAAATAAAATAAAAAATACACTTAGTCTCATTTTATTGTAATTACTAAGGATAAATATATCATTTTATTTATTTATTTAATTTACATAAATTTTATTTTTTAGTGAAGTGTAATTTTAACTATTTAGTTTATTTAATTTATTTTAATTATACATTGATCTATTTTATTTATTTATGCTATTTAATTATTTCCAATTGAGTATTAGTTAATTCTATTTATTTATATTATTTAATTTATTTTCATTTACTTCATTTTATTCATCTAGATTATGTAATTTATCTTCAAGTTTTGCACGGTTCATTTTACTTATTTATATTATTTAATTTATATTCAGTTATACACTGATTCATTTTATTTATTTGGATTATTTCACTTATCTTCAATCATCCTTATCCATTTAATTTATTTAGATTATTAAATTATTTCCAATTACGTACTAAGTCATTTTAATAATTTATATTATTCAATTTATCTCTCTAGTTAACTACCTGTCCATTTTATTAGTTATATTTATATTATTTGTCTTATCTCACTAATATACATGCAATTTTTTTATTATAATACTTATTGTTTGTTTTATTCAACAAATGAATATGATAGAAAAAATTTAAAAAAATTATGAAAGTATAATAAGATCATTAATAAATAAAAATTTGAGAAAGACATGGTAAATGAACGTTTGATCTCGGGAGATTTAAGTAAGAGAATATTACATAAGATGAGATCTTTGTGTTATTTTGTCAACCATAATAAAACTCAATTATCTCAATTGGTCAATTCAAAATTAATTCAAATTTTTCTAAACTGAAATAAAATAAATAATATTGATGAAATTATAAAAGATTATTTATATATTATTTTGGTATGTGTTATTACTTTCCTATTGTATTATTTATGCATAAAAGAGAAATATTTGAAAATGTCACCTATATATAAATGGAGTCATCAATTATCTTAATCCATTATTCGCATTTGTTATTCCAGTTTTTTCTTAAACTAATTGAAACACAAATATCATTGGGAAACAGGATTCTCAACTCTGTCATTCCTTTCTCGTCATGGAGGCTCCAACTATTCTAGAGACACCCCTCGTGGTCACTTTTTATATGTCTCTTACCTTTCATATTAATTCCTTAAAACTCCTTCTTTAAACAATAATCAAATATTCATGTAAAATAAAACAAGAAAGTAAAATGTGAAAATTGTAATATATATATATATATATAATTACTTTTTAAAAATATAAACATATTAATAATTTGATTATATTGATGTGCTAACAAATAAATAAAGATAACATTACACTATGTATTCTAATTTAAAAAAAAAAATGTTTGTTTTATGCTATTTGCCTTAATTAAAAATCGGTGTATTTGACATTTATTGCACAATTAGTTAGAATTCATAATATCATATGAAAGTATAAATCACTAATATATAGCTTAATAAAAAATAATATATTAAAATCAAATATATAAAAAGTATTGCAAATGAAATGTCAATAATTTTAAAACATAAATCTATGAGTAAAAGTAAAATTAAGATCAGACTAGAAACTATTTTAATATAATATAATGTGTTGTATAAATTGATAAAATAAGTTGCAAATGTATTATAAAAACTATTGTAAGATCATCCTAAAATGAAATTGACATTCATAAATTCAAATTTACATATTTTTTCTCAAATTTTGGAAACATAAGACTTAAAATATATGAACTTCTGCATAATAAAATAATTTAATTTCTTAAGGGTCCGGCATTATCTAACCTAATATCAATGCATTCAAAGAATTTACTAATACTACTAACACATTATAATTAAAATATAAGTCAAATAGGAGCTTATAATTAAAAATAATCATCCAATGTCCAACAATTAATCTTCAAAAAATTAAAAATTTAAAACAAAAAATATTAACTTCAATATTGAGAGGAAGGGGCGATGCAGGTGGCAAGTGTGGCTACAACAACAAGAAGCAATGTGTGTCGATCAGATAACATCTAACTGATGGCTGAAACGAACACAATATAATGGTGGTGACCAGCACAAACAGCACGAACAAACTCATTAACAATAAGAACACCAATTTACATAAACAATTGCAACGACACAAAAAAGATCAACGTAGATAGAATAACAATGCAAAGGCGAAGAGCAAGGTAAAGAAAAGCGCAACAAATACGGAAATAAATAGCAACAAGACAAAAAGAATCACACCTTATCTTACTTATAATGGAATATATGATGACGATTCTAAAGTAAATTTCATAGTAGAGTTCAACCCAATTGAAAAAAAAAAAAAATCACCGCTTAATAACCAAAGACAATTTTATTAACAAAAATAACGTTGTAGGGTCTTTGTTTTATCATTTTTGCACTATTGTTTGCTAACCAAATATATATTTCTTTTAAGTTTTTGTTTGTTAGGATTAGAAAAATGGAGGAAGAATTGTGAAGGGGGGGAACAAGAAAATAAGCCTTCATTGCTTTAAAAGTCTATAAAACACGAAAGTTTTGCTTATGAGGGTGATAATTAAAATCGCAAAGACTACTTTTCTGTTTTCAAATATATTTTTGTCAATATGTAAATACAATTACGGCAAATATTGGTTGTTGTAATAAAATATTTATTTAAGAGGAAAGGTTAAGAATAATTTATATATATATATATAACCTATTAATATATAATATGTTTTTTACTATTATTCTTTCCTTTTTCTTATTTTGGAAAGTTCCTTGCTACCTTTTAAAATTCATGAAATGCATTTAGTTAAACTTCTAGTGTGTGCGACTGAACATTAAGAATACACGGTTGCGCTGAAAAAGAGTAGAGGCCAAAGTTGCTACCGTGGCGGACCCTCCAATTTCAAACTACCTTCTTCCAAATTCAACACACCGTTCACATAACTTAGGTTATTCAGGTTAATCAATTTTTAAAATTATAAAATTAATCATCATCAAATCTGATTGATATTGTTCAAAAATTACACCCAAATAACTTACAAAGTCGAATTAATCTAATTGATTTGATTTAAATTCTCAAGTTAATATATTACATATTATAGATTGATTTTATTTTTAATAAATTTTTCTAGCACCTAAATTTTGTTAGAAAGCTATTAGCAGCAATGAAAACAGTGTTAAAGAAGATATAGAAATCACTTAGCACTTGTTGAATTGGAGGTATGAATTGAAGTACTTTGAAGATCACTTGGATGATAATGGTGGTCCCGTATTTCGTAATTGACTTTGAATATTGAAAGCACAAGTTCTTTTGGACGTTCAGACCATAAAACGAAGTTGTTAGAGAAAGTAGCGTCATTTCTTTGCCATGTTGCCAATGACTGACCTCATTCAAAACAGCTATTTCTATGTGGTTTCATAGTATGTTGGTTTTATTGGGTGGTTTAATGGTGTCGCGGTTCTTCGCAATTTCGTAGGTTATCTTTGTCATGTGTGTTGATTTTTGGGAGGCACATGTAAAGGAAATATGAACAAATGGATAGGGTCTAAGATGCTATCCTTTTCTGGTCTCGTCAGATGAACAAAAAATAAGTGAATGAAAGTTGATATGATCTTCATTAAAAAAGTATTACATTTTTTTTTTATGTTTCGCCGTACTCTTTTATGTGTTCCCTAAATGCACACAACACGATTAGTGTAAATTTTTTAAGGGTGCTTTACTTTTATATTCCCTCGAAGTGCTTGGATTTCTTACATTTTTTAACTTTAATCAAACCTATCCCAAATAACAAACCACAGAAGGTATATATTAGAGGAAATCTGTGTTCCAAGAAGAGAAGAATAGATATAATGTTGTTTTATATCAACTTGAGAGAAATATAATGTAATATTGTAGTTTTGGGAATTTTGGGATTGGATAATTTGTCTTTCTTCACGTAGGTTTAATGAGTTTCATAGTGTTTTGACTTTACAAGTTGGCAGTATTAAAAGAAATCTTGAAAACTGTAGAAAACCATAGATTTTACTACGAGACTCAGCTCAAAAAGTTTTATATAGTACAATATCATTTTTCATTTCTCATTCTTTTTTTTTTTCAACTACCTTCTCTTTCTCAAACTAAGATTTTGCACATGGAAGAGATATCTTTTGACCTTCTTCTCTAGAGCTACTTGCCTTGTTGATCAGTTGGAAAATTTCTAGTACTTTCTCCTTTAATTCTTGTTTTTTTTTTTTTTTCTCTTTTCAAGAAGCTATGAAATGAGTTTGAGATGAAATCTTTATAACTAGATCGAAAATTATTTGTAATTATTTTGATATTGCCATACTACTTTTTTAGTTGGATTTAATTCTCTTGAGTCACCAAGTTTCACCCTTTGGTTTTCCTCACAATAAGAAATCTCAAAGTTTTAGATAAGAAAAACCATTTTTATTAATTCTAACTTTTAAAAACTACTTGTTTTAAATTTTACTTGTTCAATTGGTTGTTGATTTATGTTGTTTTGGATCTTTCTCAAATATTTGAACGAGCTTTTTGTGAATTATGAAATGTTTAGAATGATGTGAATAGTTTTTGGTTCACAAGAACCCTAAATTCGCAAATATTAGAATCGCAGACTTGTTATATAGTACAATTTCATTGTATGATTATTGTACTAGGGATTTTCGAGATAGTTTTATTGTTGAGTGAACTAAAACTAGTTGGACAAAACTTAAATTTGGTGGGCAAGTTTAATTTCACTCAGTAAAAAAGAATGGCCCTATAGATTATTTAGATTATTGAATTATATTTATGAAAGTTGTAATCCTAGCTTATTATCGTCCTTAGATTCACTAAAAAATAAAGTTTATAAAACAAGATATATTATTTTAGTGACAAAAGTTCAAGTTGTCAAAATTTGGAAAATCTCACGTTGTTTTCTATTTTAGGCGTAGTATACTTATAAATCAAGCTTTTGGTAAAAGATGAAAGTCATGTAATTTATTGTTACTTAAATTTCCTTTTAATGTCTTGATACCTTAATTAAAATTTATTTTTATAACTACATCTAGTTTATAATGAGATTATCAGTATGTTTTATGTGTTTTATGCGTTAGGTTTGGTATTATGTGAATTTTTAAAGATTGGAAAAAGATGACTAAAAATACAATATTAAAAGAATAAATAAACGTTTAACAAAACACTATTAATCCTACCTATTATGATTTTTTTAACATTTTCATGATAAAAATATTCATTTATTTACTATCATTGATTAAAATTATTCATTCTTCTTATTATACTTTAGTTATATTTTTTATTGTGTCTTTTCTTCCATTAAACACAAAATGTACAGCTTAATATTAAAAAAAATCCATTAACATGATAAGTTAATTTATATATTAAAAGTTTGAAAGATAAATTTTAAATGACATTAGAGAATTTTTTTTTTTAACAAATTTTCTTCAGCTTAAAAAGCTTCACCTTTAACTTTTAAGCCTAGATGAATATTTAGGTAGGTCTTTAATTATATCCAGATATAAGTTGAGATAATAAACTAGTCGAATATTAAGGGTGACACGGATCAGATGAATGATACTAAGATGTTCTTTTTTATTTAAGAAGAAGACCAGATAAAGTTTAAGTATCAGTAACTTACTTTATTGATTGACTAAAAGTAAAAAGAATCGTGATCCCTTAAATCACTTCATAATGATAGTGTAAAAGAAGTATAGTGGTAAGAAATTGAAATTATTTATTTTTATCATAAGCTGTGTTATTTCATTAAAAAAACATAAATATTGATAATACAATCTGCTTAATATTTTTTTGTAAATGAAAAAAAAAATATGCAGAAAATTTTCAAATATCTTGTCTAAGAAGGAATGACTATAACCTGATAACGATGGGATTAAATTCCAAATGCAGGTTCTAGAGTTCTGCATGCACTGAACACCTAATTTTTGTTTCATTTCGTATTTGATTAGGTCAAATAAGAAAAAGAACAAGAAAATTCACGAATCATGATGCACAAAAAGTACGTCACTTCATCCAGAATTACACTCCAATGATGTTTCTGCTGACTAGTATTGTACATTATATATTATTTGTTTGAATAAATATAAATATATCAGGTCGGCAAAGTAAAAATCAATTACATTTTGATTCACGACTCCATCGATATTGAGAAAAAAAATGTCTCATACTTATATAGGAATGAAAAATTAAGTGAAATATGTCCCTTTCAAACTCTTTTTTTTTCTTATCTAACATGGTTTTATCAACCTTTTTGTTTTTAAAATATATCTTATTTTATGAATAATTTAAAATATATATCATTATACTTAATTTTACTTTCTTTTTACAAAGTTACACGAGAAATAATAAAGATACCAAAACATATTTTACTATTTAAAAAAACAAGAAATTTAGGAAGAAAATAAACATGCATCATTTCCTTGAACTTCGTATTTTTTTTTTCAGAACATATAAATATCATAAGAATTTGTTAACATGTATTGAATCTAAGTATCTCATTCTCAATGAGAATCGGATCGAACCATACCAATTAATTCACTTTGTGTAAAGTTGACTTATTTTATTAAACCTAACCCCTTTAGTTAGCTTATTCTAATTAGAGAAATAAAGATTACAAATTAACTCTCTTTTTTTCAATATTAAACATTATACGTTTATATGGAATTTTTTTATAAAGACTTAGAAGAGAAAAAAAAACAGAGAGCAAAATTAAAATTAATTTCTTCTTATTAAATTAAACTATATAAAAAATTAATTTATAGAAAAATATAACTTTTTTTAATTATGTATAAGTTAACTTTAGTTTATGAAAAAATTAATTTCATTTTTTTCTTTCAACTTTTTTCTTCTAAATTAGTAGTGAGTCAATCCAAGCATATCCTAACAAATTTTTTAGCTATTCTAAGAATCATACTAGTAAAAGGATCACTTTATAATTTATACATCAAAATTAGTTTATTCATACTAAAAATAAAATCATCAATAATTAAATATATATTTTTAAAATTTATATAATATATTAAGAAATAAATTAATAAGTTTGTATAATTAAATTAGTAAAACAATATATATTCAACAATCGACATAAAGATTGTGTTTTTTTAACAAAGTTAAATATTTTCTACATGTATAATTATATTCAAGTTGTGTATAATTACCAAAGATAATAAAGTTGTTCAAGTATTTAATACAACTCCATATTTTGAACATTAATTCAAAATTATTGACTAAGCTCCAATAACTCCATATCAATAGAGCGCCATTGGGTTAAGATGTTATAGGTGGGCTAGGAAAATATTTATAGCATGTTTGAGTTTTCATTAAATTCTAGGTTTAAGAATAAAAAAATAAATTTTAGATATTAAAGATTGTGAAACTAATCCTATCAATTAAAAAAATATCTAGATTAAAATTATAATTTACCAAACCTAACAAAATTACAAACATATTTTTCCAACCACGTCATAGAGGTCTAACCTTTAGAAACGTTTTAAAGCAAATTACTTGAGTACTTTTTTTATATTTTTTATTTTACAACTTTTTTTGAATTTTTACTTTTATTCCCTAAATTTTTTCCCCGTGTTTGCTTTAACTTTTGTTGTCTTAAAAATAATGTTAGCTTATAACATAACAATAACACTACAATTCGATTATTTATAGCACTAAAATTATTTATCATAATAATATAAAAATAAAAATAAGGAGGAAGTTTTTTGTGTAACACAGCTAAAAAGTTGAGAATAGATTAAACATAGATCAACTTTCTTTTATTCGAATTGACACTTTGCTCTAATTAAGTGTTTGGAATATTTGTAGTAATTAATTAGGACTTGATATAGATTAAGGGTCAAGTAGAAGGTAGGTATGTCTTTATTTTGCAAGTTTATTACTGACAAGATAGTAGAAGCATACAAGATGAACATGACAAGGCAAGAAGGAAATTTTGGAAATAGACATTTATAAGATGTACACGAGTTCAATGAAAAAATTGGGTGATGTGTATTTTCGAATAACTATAACGAGTATATTACCTGATCTATATTATGTATTTCATGTGAATCTTCTTTTTTATTTATTTTAAAAGAATGATAAGAAGCCAAATTGTTGTGTAATATAATGTGTATTTAGCAAGAATCATAGAATTATGGTTAAGATGTATAAAGGTTGGACTATCAATAAAATGACCTATTTATTTACTTTATTGTTAGCTGTTAAAAAAATCACAAACACTAATATATTTGACAAAATATCTAATAAAGAATCAATAAACACCTATGAGAAAATAAAATATCATTTTGAATGTAATTATATATGAGTTTATTACCTCTTATATGTTGTTTTTGTTTTCCAGTCTCACTTAAAGCAAGACTTCAAAAAACTTAATTCGTAACAAATTGGTTTTTATTAAGTTTTATAGTCTCTTTAAAGTGAAAACTTAAACCATGGAGGTAAACGATACCGTGTTCTCTGGCTCTACCTTTTCTTCGACAATGAGGATAGTATAAAGCATTGTTGAATTTACTATTAATAAAGAAAAAGAAAACTTTGTATCCATGTGTAACGAAAAAGGAAATCAACTTACATAACTTTTAATAACAAAAGTGTGTATAACAGTTTGAGACAGTCAAAAAGTTTGTATAAATATTTTTAGTTCAAAAAGTGAAAATAAATTATTCTTAAAAATGAATGTTTTAGAAATATTATTTATTATAAAAAAAACTTAATAAATAGAACTTAAAAAAAAAGCAAATGTTAAATATAAGAATAAATTAGTAATTTATTAAAAAAAATTCACAAATCCACTACTTTCTTCTTGACACTCTATCCTTTTATTAAAAAATTTTCTTATAAATTATTACAAATCGTCTAAATTAAATACATACCATTCTTTATAAATTATTTCAAATCAATTCCTATAAACACTCACAAATAATGAATTATTCATACCAAATGATGCATAACCAAACAATACATAAGAAAATAGAATTAAAGTTATCCCCAGATGTGAAATATATCATGTGATAAACTAATAAATAAGAATATCAACAAAAACACAAGTAAAAAGAACAATAAAAAATTAATAGAACATTTATCACTTTTGAAACATTTATTTGTATTTACACTTTTTATGCAATATAAATTACAGTTTTGAAATTTTCTTAATTAATTTATTTGTATGGGATATGTGTGGCACACACACTTTGGGTTCCATAAAGTTTCGGCTGAGAAGGGTCAACTCGTTTTTCAGTTGGTCTTTAATACTTCTTTTAATTAACTTTTTTGAGTTTTGGTCAATTATTGTTGTTTGAATTGCTTTGAGTTGTGAACTGGAAAGCATTATCAGAACGAAACGACCAAGTCTTCCTATTTCTCACAAATTTCATTACTATGTTTTACACTGTAGTAGCATGTTTTTGTGGGGGAAAATGACAAAAGATAAAAGAAAAAATATATCCCTGGCTCTCAAAATAGGTCATAAATAGTTTGTAGAGAAAATTAAAACTTATAATAAATGGGAAAATAATTGAGTGGAGGAGAATTTACCCACACGAAAGGAAAAAAAAGATTAATAATTGCTGATAGACATAATGAGAAACTAAAATATGTAATTTCGGCCATTAGAAGAAAATATTTGCAATGCTATCTAATTTTGTTTTGTACCTGTTTTTTTTTACTTCTGAATGCAAAAATCAACTCGATAAATTAATATTTTAGTAGTATGCGAGTTCAGGATTCCATTCCATTTTATATGGTATACTTGTGATATTAGAATAAAGAATGAAATTTACCAAATTTATTATAAAAGTATAATAAATTAAATTTATTATTTTTAAAACATTAAAACTTGAAAAAATTAACAGAAAATCGAACACATTTTATCTATATCACCTTTCAAATAAGTGATGTTGTAACTTTTTAGACTTGTTGTTAAGTGGGCATAACCTGACCTTAAACAAGAACTTGACTGACCTTAATTAAACAGTTCTGATTATACTTTTGTTTAGTCAGTGTAATTCCTTCAATATTTTCCATTATTGTTTTTCCCTCTTTTTCAGTCCTTTTTTAAACTTTATCTTTTCACCCCACCCACCCTTTGTACTGAGTCAATAATTTGATTCTCCATTTCCAAAGTCAAATTGCTCTTATAAAATATCTAGGTTTCCATAATATATTTGATATTAGGTTCCTTACGTCACTAGTCCTACAACCATGGTACAACTTGGTGATGTTATTATAAATTATTGAATACAGTTTCATAATTTGAGTTATCTTCTATGAATTATTATTTTCCTAAGTCTTCTGAAGTGACACACAGTAAGTTACCAAGCATGAGCTGAACTGTGGATGATTGCTGGTTTTTTGAAATGGAGTCGGTTTTCCAAGGTTCTTAAATGGAGCCAAATTAAACCATTTCAACCTTCCTATGGCGTCGTCGTTTTAGACAACCCTAAATTATTCCTAATTAATTACTGTATTGGTCAAGATTATGAATTTAAGAAGGATCCCAGACTTTTCAGGGCTGATAATACGTGGGGTTTTTTTGTCCTGCTTATAAAGCACGATATTAAAAAATATTATGATTTGATATTATCCATCTTAATATTAATGTATGTATTACTGCTTATTTATTGATACGTTTACCAGCTAGTAGATGAAATATGTTATCTTTTTGTGTAATATATATATAATAAAATAAGAGGTTGTTTAATTTTGTCATTTAAGTTTTCGGTCCCATAACTTTTTACTGTTCTCTTATCAATCTAAGTATATTGTAATATTATAAGATCAAAAATTTATTATATGATTGAAGTTATCTTTTTATTTATAGGTTTACAGTTGAATTCTTTATTTCATAAGCTAAGGTTTAAGTTTGTGAATTTTTATTATTTTTCTAATTTTGATTTTAATTATGATGGTCATGTATCTTTTGTCAATAATCTATTTTAAAATAACATAATCTTGACTAGGTGATATATATTATTTTGTATAATGATTGACCTGTTATTTAGATGATTTAGAATGTGACTATACCAGTCAAGATGAACTACAAAATATAACTTTTCATTCTTCTCTTATTTGAGAGAGTTCCTCTGATGTTTAAGTTAGTTATTAATCTGAATATATTATAATATTATAAGATCAAAGTTTTATTTATTTTGTTAGAGTTATCCTTTTATTTATAGGTTTAAAGTTGAATTCTTTATTTCACAGGTCAAGATTTAAGTTTGTGAACTTTTATTATTTTTCCAACTTTAACTTTAACGATGATTATCACATGATTATCACATATTTATGTGTAATAATCTATTTTAAAAATAATATAATCTTGATCCGTTGATATATATTATTTTGTATAATGATCAGACCGGCTACCTAGGCGATCTAGAATGTGATTATACTAATTAAAATGAACTAAAAAAATACTTATGTTAATAAATTTATTTGTATAATACTATTTTTAGAGATCTCATTTATTGGTGAGTTCAAAATAAAAATTCAACATTAGTAATTATATTGTAGTCAATTAAATTAGATATATAAAAGGTTGAAACATTCTTAAAATGTTTTATCTTATTTAATTTATTTTTAACTGTTAAAAAAAATAAACTAATTGTATAACAATAACCTATAGGTTAATCTAATAGTACACCCTCAATTAATGTCTTTTTCTTCTCTACAAACCAGCTATAAAACTAGAACACAACTTTAATAATGAAACATGTTGATTAATATACAAAGTATTCTGACTTTTAGTCGAGGATATATTAGATTCAACAAAACAAATATAAAAATGATGTCTAAAACTTAGATTCGGAAATGTTGATGAAGTTGAAAACATGATCGAAAGTTGAAATATAATAAGTGAAAGACTATTATTAAAGTGTACGATGAACTGGAAACTGGATCAAAATTATTGTTGTAGATGGCGGCGTCCACCTTGGGTTTTGTTGATGAGTTTATGGTACACTCTTCCACCCAACTTGTAGAATATTAATGGTTAAAACAAGAACAAAAATACAACAAACATCAAACAAAACAGCTCATGGGTGGCTTGGGTGGAGTAGAAATGTTCAAGTAGCCATTGCAAATTTTAATTAAATTAACATTAATTTTAAAAAGTAACACGACAAGTTATGCCACTTGAATCATAACTAAATCTATTATAAAAATAAAAGAATGTAAATTTAGGTAGAATTGATTAAAACTTAAAATAAAGTGTTTTTTCAAACGCAGAATTTGGTTTTGTTTGGTTATGATTATATATAAAAACAAAAGTCATTAAATATGTCTATCCGTACTTTTGAAAACAACTTTCACATAAAAAATTATTTATTTTTATTTCTGTTTTTCTTTTAATTAAAAAAATATAATAATTGTATTTCTATCAAAAGGTGATTTTCTTCTAAACAAACACCCTTAATCGGGTCATACGAATTAGAAACTTTTTAACCGCTAACCTAACCCGCAATTTGCAAATTTAGTATTTATTTTGTTACTGTTTACAATATTTAGTGTCTGATTCAATTGAACTAAAGAAAATGGCTAATTTAATTTATACTAATAAACTTGTTTTAAATTTATATTTATTAACTTATTTTTGTCATTTGTACTTTTAGTGTACCATATATATTTGTAAGAAAATCCCCAGCCCTTTAATTAAGGATATTTTGAAATAAGAAAATTATATAAAATATATTGTTTATTAAAATAAATAAATAAATAGTACTTTTAATTTGGGTCTTATAAATAAGAATGGGGAAAATGTTTTGTACTCGTGAAACTGAATTAACATTGTTGGGATGAGTTGAGTTAAAAATTGTAATCGTAGTTCCAAATCCTTTGCTTGAGGTGATATGCTAAACAAAATATGATCATTATTATTTAAATGACAATACAAAATAAACACATAAAGTAAGTTGATTAAAATAAATCAATGTATAAAAAAAAGTAAATAATCATTCAAAGTATTTCATTAATAACATTCAATTTATTTCATTTAATCAATTTAAATATATAATTAGATTACTTTTGAAAGACCATAGTAAATATATTATCATTAAAGACCAATAAATATTCTAACCAAGTAACTTTTTGAAAACTCTTATGAAACCTAAGACATCTTTCAAACTTATGTAGTTAGCAAAAGTAAAAGCCTCCATCAACTCAAATATATAAGGTTACGAGTGGGAGTTAAAATTTCAGTGTCTTAAATTAACTCAATATTTACATCATATTAACAATATAATTTTACCTCTCTAATAATAGTCAATTAACATACATACTAATGTGTGATTCTTCGGACAACTCATTATCATTTTCCATATCACCGTGAACTTAAATTATTATTTTTTTTCTTCAATTCAAATATTATATATGTAACCACAAAAACTTATCCATACAAGAAACAAAGCATTAAGAATTAAATATCTAAATAAAAAATTTACTCAAAAATAAATTTTTTAATGAGATTATGTTATTCTTTTGTCCCTCACCTTTCAATGTATGCTCTGGTTGAAGAAAAGAAAAAAGAAAACAACTATGAAAAATAATAAAAAAGAGAAATTTTAGAGTTTAAAGAAATAAAATAATTATAAAATGAATTTATTTTATGTTATATATTTTTATAATTTTAAAATAATAAAATATCTACTATTCAATTAATTTAAACTATATCCTTTGAATTTATAAAATTATTATTATCTTATATGCATTTTTTTAACTCGAAAGTCATTTTATATTTTCATCATCTCACATTCGAAGTTCAAATTTGCAAATCAATCCCTTATTCAAAATACAATAGTAACACTAAATATTTTATTTCTTAATATCAAGATTACCATAAAATATATCTCATTTGAGGAAAAGGTATCGTGAGTTGTCATCAAATAATCAATAAACATAACGAAGGAACAAAAATATGATCCAAAAGTTAGTCGTCTTAAACCTAATCAAAGTTTTCAAGGGAGGTAAATCATGAAAATAATATAAACTAAAAAAATAAAGTAATTATACTTATAATAGTAGGAATCAAAGCATATATAATTTTCAATAAACAAATGACATGTTTTTTTTAGAACTTTAAATATATTACAATTTCTCTAAAATAATACCATAAGGGTCTTTGTTGAAAAAACTTGAGCACTTTCAACTTTGTTAGGTTAGTTTAAATTCTAATTCGTAATGATGAAGTGTATTTATTCTAAGCTATTTTATCATAGTAAACCTTTTAACAATAAAAAATTGGGCATTTTTTATTCGATTTTTTTTATTTCTTCAAGTGTGTGACAGCAAATTCTCTGTTTGAATTTTATTTTCTACTGAAAAGTTGAGATTTTTGTTGGTCATTGGAGTGTGTACAACTTGTTTCAGGTCTAAACATCAAACTAGTTTTTACTGATTTTCTACTTTTAGAAGTTAGTGTCGGAGACAGATTCAAATTATTATTATGAAAATGTATGCGTTGAGTGCTAAATTTGATATATATTATAATAATTTAATGCTATTTATCTTTTTTAATTTACATTGTGAGAAAAAATGAATTTGCATTCAAAATTTATAATAAATACAGAAAAAAAAACTACAATTCCTTTAGATAAGTAAAATGATTTAATATTTCCAATAATAAAATTAGTTGTAAAACATAAAACCATTAACATTGATCATTAATAGGACAATCATTTATTTAACATCGCCTATTTGCTATCTATCACCTATCAATAACTTCTATACAGAAGTATGTAAATTACAAATAACTGAAATTTGCAAAAACTGGTATCGGAAGCAAAACTTACTTAATTTTTAAAAAATAATTTTTAAAAATTATTAATTTTTTTAAAAAAAAAAAAAAAAAAAAAAAA
>Ga0209489_100181_pt1 | contig 99457 bp, 64 predicted proteins | sample SiratrowhiteBW_FD_187527 | JGI IMG/M metagenome (GOLD analysis project Ga0209489, IMG submission 187527) | Root nodule microbial communities of legume samples collected from California, USA - Siratro white BW (SPAdes) (version 2) | ecosystem: Host-associated > Plants > Roots > Nodule | place... | reverse complement strand
CTAAGTTCTAGACCAAGCTTCAAATCTTCATGAATCTTCATGCTTTCCACATAAGATCATAGGTCTTGAACTTCTTCACACATGGTTGGCTTCATCAAATTACTGCAGCAGTCCACTGGTGCTAACAGCTGGGATTCTCATGAAAACCAGAGTAGAAAGTACATCCATTCCGGTATCACTGAATCCCTCTAATTCTATGTTTTTTCAGATCCGGGGTTTTACGATCTCACTTAGGAAATATATGAAAGTGTGTGTGAAGGGAGTAAAACCTGTATGCACCCAACCCCTCACCTGCAAAACAACCAGAAAAGTCCCAGGCAGATATCACAGATATAACAGTCATAAGCATGTCTTCTACCCTAGGGTTTAATATCTCATTCAATCAATCAGTGAGAATTCAGATCATATAATAACATATCAAAATCCACAATCCTATAAGAATACAATAAACAAAAACAATAAGGAAAAGGGAAAAGCAAATATTAAAAACCACATTTAAATTTGATCACTTAATTAAATGGCTTGACTCTCAAATAATATTCCCCAGTGGAGTCGCCAGCTGTCATGACCTAAAATCACGACGGGTATGGCGGTCCAAATAAAAACTAATGAAAAGAAAGAAAATGGAGTTGCACCATATTTTTTTATGAAAAACTATGGAAAAACCAAGAAAAGAATAAGGAATAAGTCTACGAAATAGAAATGAGTTCGGGAGTCGGTTACAAGTGGGAAATGTATTAACACCCCACAGCGCCTGTTTTAAGACAGTACCTTTAATTAAATAATCAAAATCAAGTGTGGTTTTTAGAATATTTATTTTTCCCAAAAATATAATATATATATAAAAAATGATTAAAAACAAAATAAGAATCTTTAAATTAAAGGACCCGACAAGGATTGACCCTATTCCTACGTATCAACATCCTTAACGGGTGAAGAATCAGGGAATACGTAGTTCTACCAAATTTGAGTTATTATGAGAAATTTTGACATTTTATTTTTTTTAATTATTATATATTTATTAGTTTGAAAGTTTAATTTCATTTCGGCATATCATAGACGCATTCGGTCTTTTGATAATCCTAAATGAAAATTTCAAATTCTTCTTTCTCCTACTCCCAGCAACTTCCTCTGAACCTCAAGAACCTCTTCAAACTCTCTCTGCCCGGCAAGATCACCTCCTTCTCTTCTTTCCTGCTCTCTCGCTCTACTCCTCCTCCTTCTCTTTTTTTCTCCACTCTACTCCCGTGTTTCTCTCTTCTTTTCTTTTCCTTCACATGTTAATACCCATCCTTTTTCTTTTCCTCCATGTGCCAATTCCGAATCTGTTATTGCTCCTCCACGTGCCAATTTCAATTCTGCTATAAAAACTCTCCATTCCTGGCTTGCCACATGGCAGGCAAAAATTCACCACTCCTAGCTTGCCACGTGGCAAGCATTTTTTTTTTATTTTTAATTCTTTAATAATAATAATTTAAAAAAAAATACTTAATCCTTGATTATTTTAAATACTCTTTAATTTTTTTCTAACAATAAATTCCAATCTAAAACAAATTTATTTATTTATTTTATTTTAATTAAAGCACTCACAAAATTAAATAGATTATTTTTAATAATAAAAAATAATATATTTTTACACGGACAAAATCAGGTATTGACAATCTTCTAATCGAGGAAGAGGTTATAGTGGATATCGAGGACGAGGTCGAGGACGTGGAAGGACAAACTTTGACAAATCCACGGTTGAGTGCTTTAATTGTCACAAACTAGGGCACTTCCGGTGGGAATGTCAAAGCAAAGAAAGTAATCATACCGAGACTTCTTCCGAAGAAATGTTGCTCATGGTTTAGGTTGGAGATCAATCAATCCAGAGTGATGATTGGTTTCTTGACTCTGGTTGCAACAATCATATGTGTAATAAAAGGGAACATTTTACTGATCTCAATGAACAATTTGCAGACAATGTGAAGCTAGGCAATAATGCAATCCTGGTGGTAAAAGGAAAAGGAAATGTGTGACTGCAGATTAATAATCAAATACAGGTAATTTCTGAAGTTTTTTTATATGCCTGATTTGAAAAATAATTTACTAAGTATTGGACAGCTTCAAGAGAAGGGTTTAGTTGTGCTTATTCAACATAACAGTTGCAAGGTTTACCATCCTGAAAAGGGTGTTATCATGAAATCTGCAATGTCCTCCAATCGAATGTTCAAAATTACCGTAGTTTCCCTAGCAGTTGGTACAACCTGCTTTAATACAATAAGTGAAGATGTTGGTCAATTGTGACATTATCGTTATGGTCATTTGGGTTTCAATGGGCTTAACACTCTACAGCAGAAAGATATGGTAGTGGGTTTGCCGCAGATGATAAAACCTTCAAAAGTGTGCAAGGAATGTCTGAATGGAAGGCAACAAAGAGATCCATTTCCCAAAAGGAGTGCTTGGAGAGCTGAATTGCCGTTACAACTTATTCATTCCGATCTATGTGGTCCTATTCAACCAATTTCAAACAACAATAAAAGGTACTTCATTTCTTTCATTGATGATTGCACTAGAAATATTTGGATTTATTTGCTACATGAGAAATCAGAAGCATTCAAGTTCTTTAAAGAATTTAAAGCCAAGGTTGAACGAGAAGCGAGTTTGCAAATAAAGGGTCTTCGGACAGATAGTGGAGGTGAATTCACCTCATCAGAATTCTCATGTTTTTGTGCTGAAAATGGGATAAAAAGACAGTTCACTGCTCCATATTCACCTCAGCAAAATGGTGTAGCTGAGTGAAAGAATCGTACCATTATGAATATGGTCCGAAGCATGATGATTGCAAAACGTATCCCAAAGAGTTTTTGGCCAGAAGCTGTTAATTGGGCAGTTTATGTTCTTAACAGAAGTCCAACATTAGCAGTACCGAACAAAACACCGGAGGAAGCTTGGAGTGGCAAAAAGCCTTCTGTTGGGTATTTTAAAGTCTTTGGATGTGTGCCTCATGTGCATGTAGGACAAAATTGTAGAACTAAACTGGATACACGTAGTATAACATGCGTTTTATTGGGAATTAGTGAAGAATCAAAAGCTTATAGACTTTATAATCCCATTGATAGAAAGATAATTATTAGTCGGGATGTTGTATTTGATGAGGATGAAAGTTGGAATTGGGAAGAAGACTTCACTAATTCAATTCATTCAGAATTGGATTGGAATGATAACAAGAGTGATGCTGAAAGGGATACAGATGCAGATCAAGAAGAATGTACACAACCAAATGAAGTGGCTCAACAAGAAGATGTCTATGAAGTGTCTCAACAAGAAGATATTAGTGAACAACGCCTTCCAAGAAGGCAACACACTCAACCTCACTGGATGGAAGACTATGTCACTGGTGAAGGGTTGTCCAATGATGACTTTGAAGCACATTTAACTCTCTGCAACAACAATGATCCAGTCTACTATGAAGAAGCAGCAAAGAATCCAATTTGGAGAAAAGCCATGCAAGAAGAAATTGAAGCTATAGAAAGAAATGGAACATGGTATTTAACTGAGCTTCCAACTGGTGCTAAGAAGATTGGGGTTAAATGGATCTTCAAAACTAAGCACGATGAGAAAGGGGAAGTTAGCAAACATAAAGCACGATTGGTGGTCCGAGGATACACCCAAGAATATGGAGTTGATTATAAGGAAGTTTTTGCTCCTGTAGCTCGCATGGAGACTATCCGATTAGTCATTGCTGTAGCTGCTCACCATGGATGGCCAATCTACCAGATGGACGTTAAATAAACATTCTTACATGAAAAATTAGCAGAAGATGTTTATGTTGAACAACCACAATGATTCGAACAAAAGGGGGATGAAGGAAAGGTTTACAAGCTGAATCGTGCTTTATATGGCTTGAAACAAGCCCCTCGGGCTTGGTATAGTCGTATTGAAAGCTATTTTCTAAGTTGTGGATTTGCAAAATGTGAGTATGAACCCACTTTATTCACCAAGGTAGAGAAGAACAATAATATTATGGTGATAAGTTTGTACGTGGATGATATGATCTATACAGGAAATGATGTTGAGTTAATGATGAAGTTCAAGAAATCAATGCAATCGGAGTTTGCTATGACAAATATGGGAAAAATGAAGTTCTTTCTCGGCCTTGAAGCAACACAGAAAGCTGATGGCATTTTTGTGTGTTAAAAGACGTACGTGGTAGATCTTTTAGAAAGATTTGGAATGAGTAAATCAAATTTTGTTCATAATTCAATAGTTTCAGGACGCAAATTAGGCAAGGATGAAGAAGGAAAAGGAGTGGATAAAACACTTTACAAATAGATTGTCGGTAGTTTAATGTACGCAACAGCCACACGACCCGACATCATGTATAGTGTGAGTCAAGTTAGTCGATTTATGAAAAACCCAAAGGAGATTCATCTTCATGCAATAAAGCGAATTATGCGTTATCTTATAGGAACTTGTGAACTTGGCTTATTTTATCAAAGAAATAGAGGCAAAGATTTGCTCGGTTATACTGATAGTGATTATGCTAATGACGTTGAAGATAGAAAAAGCAGATCAGGTTATGTTTTCGTGATGAGTGAGGCAGCTATCTCATGGAGTTCAAGGAAGCAACCAGTGGTGAGTCTATCAACAATTGAAGCGGAATTTATAGCAGCAACTGCAAGTTCTTGTTAAGCTGTGTGGCTTAGGCAAATACTTGAGGCAGTGGGAAGTAATCAAACAAGTCCTACGGTTATCTACTGTGACAATAGTTCTACTATAAAGCTGTCACAGAATCCGATTATGCATGGGAGGAGCAAACATATCGACGTACGTTTCCATTTTCTAAGGGATCTTACAAGGAATGAAACCATTAAGTTGCAACATTGTAACTCCCAAGAACAAATAGCTAATATCATGACCAAACCAGTCAAGCTGGAAGATTTTGTTCGAATGCGTAATCAGTTAGGAGTTATAGCAAATGTAAACTGAATATATTGTTGTGATGTGTTCAGTTTAAGGGTGGGATTATTAGATATGTTTGAATAATAATAACAACTGTTACTAGAAGGTCAGAGTAGGTTGTTAGCTGTGGATAAGTTAGAGTTTCTGTTTCCTTATTTCATGGATAGTAGTTCCTTAATATCAGCATAGTAGTTAAAGTGTTTCAATTATTTTGTTTTGAAGTTAGCTATATATATTTTGTATAGCAGATGAATAAATTGCAGTTATCATTCTTCTATTACTTTCAATTTCTCTTTTAACAAGCGGCAGAGACTGATTAATATTCATGTTACAATTGTGTTAATTATTATTATTATGATTATTGTTAATTGTTAACAAACACATTGTGAAATAATTAAAAAATATTGCATAGAGAAATGATTTTAATTAATGTCTTTAATTGAAATCATCAGCATGTCACTTTTGTTTGACTAGTTTGAAATCATACTTATCTAACAGGCAGAATTTGTCCATTTTGATAAATAAATATTTTTTTGCCCATTTTGGCCATTAATACGAAAAAGTACACCAAAATGGGAAAAAACCTCATTTTTGGAGATAAAAAGTCTTTTTATACCCTCCTCCTAGTTTTCTCGTTGGTGGGCTACCAACACAATTATACTTGTGTTGCCCTTAAAAGTGGGTTGTCATATGGTTGTTATGATTGTCAAATGATTATTTTCCTATCAACATATATACTGTCATTTATTGCATTTACTATGTATATTAATCTAGATGGTAATAAAGCAAAAATAAAAGAAAAAGATTAGCAATTTTATAAGGAAAAACATCATTTGACAACAACTTGAAAATTATACTCATTTATCAATTGTGACATGAAATGTCTTGAATAAATACACTGAAATGAAATGTGTGAATCAAAAATTTAATTGCTTGGGACGGGTTTATGAGAAGGGAGGTGTTTGAGTGAGTTACTGAGTAAGTAAGGGAGGAAGGGAAGTTCAGAGTTGCTGGAACAGAAATAGGAGGAGAACCAACCACGAAAAACCTATAAGCATGCCGACGAACCATCCACAAAAATGGATAACGGTAATGACTGAGACGTGGCCCGAGCAACAAAGACTTAGCACCTATGAAGCTCGGACACGACGGTTGATGGCCGCTTTCATGCGTCAGACGCGCTACCGACACGGACACGCGACGGAAGCATGCCGCGTCGGGCACAACTTTCTAGGTCGGATAGGGGCGGGGTTGCATCTTCTTCACGCGGACTTTTCATATTTTTAAATTATTTTTTATAATTAAATTATAATATTAAAATAATACTATAATATAATATATATTTTAAACTTTTTTATAAATATTATTAATATAATAATTTATATTAAATTATATTAATAATTATATTAAAAAATATAATAGTAATTATATTAAAAATATATTACTAATTTTAGTATTGTCGTATCCGCATGTCCGTGTCCGTCTCGTATCCGTACCTATGTCCGTATCTTGGCTTCATAGCTAGCATAACCGATAAGACACATGAGATGCAAAGGCATCGAGAGGTAGAGACAGACCGAGACACAGAGAGAGACCGAGAGATAGAGACAGATCGAGACGCAGATCAAGACTGAGACACATAGAGGACCACAAGAGGCAAGGAAACATCCAAAATGATACAAGTTGTGAATGTGAATGACAAACCTCCACTTTTCCAACCCTAAATAATTTTATTTCAAACTTTCTCTCTAGACCCATATTAAGTTAAAAATCATTATCTTTTCCATGTTTGTTAGTTGGTTGTTATGACATGTAACCGTGTCATATTAAAACCTTTTTTTTTTACCCCTAAAATTGTATTTCCTTCTAACTATTTTCATGTTCATACAAATTTTGTATCTACCTCCCACAATTTCTTTCTTACCTAATTATTTGTATAAAAAATCATAACAAGTTGTCATGACTTGTATATTTTGATAATTATTTTTACTTTAAAGGAATCAATGCATTTGGAGAAAAAAAGTCTTCCTATACCCTGTTCCGAGTTTGCTTGTTAGTGGGGTATCAACATAATTCTATTGACATCTATTGCATTTACAATGTATATTAATCTAGATGGCAATAAAGTGAAAAAAAAAAAGATAGAAAGATTAGCATTTCTATAAGGAAAAATATCATCCGCTTGAAAATTACACAAATTACACCCATTTGTCAATTGTGACATGACATGTCTAGAGGGGAAGGTGTTTGAGCGAGTTAGTGAGGGAGTAAGCGAGGAAGGAAAGTTCAGAGTTTTCGAGACGGTAATATGAGGAGAACCAACTATGAAAAACCTAAAACATGTCGACGAACCACCCACAAAAATGGATAACGACATAGACTACTGAGATTGAGACTAAGACACAACCTGACCAACAAACCTTAGCACAAACGACAAGACATACGAGATGCAGAGACAAACCGAGATACAGAGAGAGACTGAGAGGCAAAGAGAGACCAAGATGCAAACTGAGACCGAGACACATAGAAGTTCACGAAAGATAAAGAAACACTTAAAACACACATCCGATGAATGTAAATGACAAATTTGCACTTTTCTAACTCTAAACAATTTTTTTCTCTCTAAACCCATATTAAATTAAAAGTCATTTTGTTTTCCATCTCATAGTCATATGTAATTATTATTTTATTGTTATGACATATAAGAATGTCAATAGCAAAAATTGTATTTCCTTCTAATTATTTTCATATTAATAAAAAATTTGTATTTAACTTCCAAACTTTTTTTCTTACCTAATAATTTTTATAAAAAATCATAACCTGTATATTTTAATAATTAATTTTTTTTCAAAGGAATAAATCTATTTAGAGAAAAAAAAAATCATTCCATACCCTCCGCCTAGTTTGCTTATTGGTGGGCTATCAACACAATTCTACTCCTAAATTTTATAAAATGTTAAGTTTATAATAGATTAAGGATCTTGATTTTGATTGCACATATATCAATATAAATAATATTTAATATTGTATAAGAATGAAAATAAATATATACATATTTATTTCATTTTAATTTTAAATTATTAAAACATCTACATTAATTAATACACAATACTTATATTTAATTTTTTCTTTAATAAACTAAATTTCACTTTTATAAAATTTACTTTTAAGTATATTTTTTTTCTTATCACTTTTTTTATTACATATTGTACAATTTTGTTCAAATTAAAAAATAATTTTTTTATTCATTAATTATTTTTCTGCATAAAAACACATTCTCAAATTACAAAGTTTGATTGAGTAAACTTCTCATCTCTAACTCATTTCATTGAGTTTTGTTTTATTTAAAAAAATTTTATTTTAACAACTTTTCTCCTTTTTATCTTTAGTACATTTATCTCAAGCTTACAAAATTAATAAATATTCTCCCTATCATATTTTATTTATTTATGATTTTTTTAATAATTATTTAATATTTATATAATTATATTTGGTAATATATCTTGTTATTTAAAAAAATTATATCTTCTTTATTTATATTTATAGTTAACATTAGAAAACAATATTTATTTTTTTATTGGCATCTTTGATATAATTGTATTATAAAAGATATAACTATATATAAAGTCAATGAAATAAATTATATTTCCTTAAAAACTTTACTCAGACAACTATTCCAGAGTATACAGCATAAAAACCCTAACTTTTGTGGCGCACTCAAGAGCTGGTGAATTTGGTAACTGCCTTTGTGCCTTCCGAGACGGCATGCTTGGCCAGCTCACCAGGGAGAACCAGACGGACGGCGGTCTGGATTTCACGGGAGGTGATGGTAGGCTTTTTGTTGTAACGGGCGAGTCTAGAAGATTCCTGAGCGAGCTTCTCAAAGATGTCATTGATGAAGCTGTTCATGATCCCCATGGCCTTGCTGGAGATTCCAATGTCAGGGTGGACCTGCTTTAGAACCTTGAAGATGTAGATTTTGTAGGTCTCCACACTCTTTGCCTTCTTCTTCTTCTTCTTGTCTCCAGAGGTAGCATCCTTTGGAATCTTCTTCTCCGCCTTCGTTTTCTCCGCCGGAGCCTTCTCTGCGGGCTTCTTCTCTGCAGGTTTCTTCTCACCCTTTGCGGCCATTGTTTGGTTGAAGAAGTATTCAAGAAATAATGTAAACAACGAGTGATGTGATTTTAGAGAAAGGAATAGTTTATATAGGAATGGTGGATGGAAGCTGATTGGTTGGGTTTACATTGTGCGGATCGATGACGTGGCAGGATGACTTTGGTTTTGGAGGGAAATTTAATTTGGGGTTCTGTGTTTTTGGTATGTGGGGGTTGCCTGTTTGAGGAGATAATTTTTAATTTTTTTTCTATTTAGATTTAGATAACCGTGAAGATCGTGTTTCCGCAACTACCCTTTTAATTCGAAGTTATTATTGGATTTAGATATTCTAAAAATATATGAAGGAACAAGTAATAAAAAAATATTACTGTTTATTAAAAAAATATTATGTCTATTGCTCTTTACAAGTTTCCCTTAATATCGACTAATTATAATCTGTTATCTAGGGTCAGCCTGTTTACTTATATAAATTAATTTAAAGATTAGATGTTAAAAAGTTATTGCTTAAAAGTTGAATTCTGAAATTATTCACTAGTATTTGTATTATCCGAACTAATACATATATACATGCATTCTATTGATATTTTTATTATATTAAAATAATATAATTTTACTATTAATTAAAAATATGAAAATAATATATATATATATATATATATATATATATAATTTTGCAGGAATATTATTGAAAACATTATGTGATAGTTATTATTAAAAAGGAATTTGTTTAATTATTTTAACATAAAAAATATTTAATTCTTCATTTTAATAAATAAATTATTTATTAAAAATAAATTATTTCACTAAAAGATTATTCTTTTTATATAATAATACAGATAATAATATTTTTTATTGCTAGATAATTATTTATTTTGTTATAAGGAAAATATTCTCAGATCATACGTTTCCTCCATCCTCATTTTTATATCTATGGATAAATCGGAATTTATGTCTATTTATCCTCGCAAGTTTTGTTTTTCATTGTGAACTTACTTGAAATCGTTGAAAAAAGAGAGTTTCAGACTTCTGAACTTTTTGTCTAGAAAATGAAATCTAAATAATAAATTTCCTTATATTTATTTATTTTACTTTTTATTTTGTATCAATTAGATGACATTAGGTTCCTCTTAATTGTGTTAACAATGAAGATTTTCAAAATTTGCATAGTGTGATATTTTGTATCAACATAAAATAATTTTATTTTAAAGTTTGACTAATTATGTGAAAGTTAAACAACATTGAGTTATAGTTATTTTTTATTGTAATAAAATTAAAATAACATTAAATACACGTATACAAGATAGATATTTATATATTGGTTAACCATATAATATATTAAAGATCTAAAACTTAACATTTTTTTAATTTATTTTTATTATAATATACTTTTCCGGGTCTAGATAAATCCTAAATCAATTATTTAGTCCTTCAACGAATTTTGATGTTTAACTGATTCTTTATAGGTGCTTCTTAGACTCTCGATCGCTGCAACTGTTTTTTATCTCAGTCTCTTGTTCAAGGTAGGTGTTTGTGATTTAGGTGTATGTGTACAAATTGTAAGAAGAATAACCTGTTTACACCCTAATTCACGTCATATTTATACTATTCTACGGTGGACTTTTTCTTTTATAAATTTTGCTTAAGTCCAACTTTCCATTGATTCACAGTTAACCCTGTTTGTTAACATCTTTAATTTTGTTATTAGATGAAGACTTATTATTTCATGATTAATTGATTATCGTGGAGCTTGACCTCAGTAATTCTTTATGATTAATCATGTATTTTCTGTTAACAAATCAACCAAGTATCAACATAAACTTCTCAATCAACATGCCGAGATTATAATAGGTTGAGATATACTTATGGCTGTGTGATGCAATTCTCATTACATAGATTTTAATAAATAGTATCATGATCTTCTCTTCAAAATCAAATCTCATGTTTTTCTTTTTTAATGAATTGTGAATGCACATGTTTAGTTCATTATATCTCTCTTTGTTTAGATAAATTGTTTGTTACGACTATTAATTCTACTTTCTTATGATATTATTGCCTTCACAAAAATATAAATGTTACTCAAAAGACTCACCCGAAAAAGGAAAATCAACCTCATTCTCCACAAATATTCCAACTGAAACTGTTTCATCCCCTCTCAATACATCTTAGTAACATATACAAACAACTAATCCCACAAGATATGCAAAGTAATCTTATTCATATCCTTCACCATTAGACACCCTTCCTATGGAGCATAATAATGATAGTTCTAGTTGACCCGTTGCTCTTAAGAAATATATTTGGTGATGTACTTGAAAGTTTCATCCAATTTATAACTTTTGAGTTATCATATCTTTTACCTTTTGTTTATTGTTAATCTTCTCTCATTATTCCTAGAAATGTTCATGAAAAGCTTAATCATCTTAGATGACAACAAATTACGATTAGTCAAATGCAGGCTCTTGAGCTTATGGTATATGGAAATAGAGAGCCGATTATCAACTCTAATATTCAACTTACCAATATTCTTACTAAATTCTTGAGAGGAGCTCAAATTCAATTTATATATTTTGATGCATTCAGTTTATATGTTGCGTGAACGGGTTGAATAATGATTTTCTTTATTATACATCTTTTATAAAGTTGATTTGCAGCATCTTGTATGTCATAGGCTATATAATCTTTATCTCTGATTTCTCAAAGTTGTACTTACAATCATATAAATATACACAAATGAAGAGCACGATAACTAACTGGTTTTCCAAATCTAACATTCTGAACTACGATCACAAAATTCTAAAACAATGTGAGTTTTTGGAAGTTGCCTTGCACTACAGCCTAATAATGTTTAAAGAGTTCAGTTACCCACTATGTTACACACAATTAATGTACATTATCACAGTATAAAAATAGTTTTACCCGTAACAGATATACATTATCAAAGCCAAATTAAAAACAATTTTACTACTTGTATTCTTATCCATTTCTATTATTTACATAATTGACTGAAAAATGCATCAAAATTATATTCAAGTTAGTTTATAGAATATTTTTTTCATCCCTTCATTCATACTTCCATCTATTCATAATATGTTGAAATAACAAAATTCCGAAAATTTCATACATTTTCTTCCCCTAGTAGTTAGAGTGTGTGATAAAGTATTATAGCTTCAATATTTTAACATCTATGTGGCTATAAATGTAAAACACTCATCTTATGAAGTCACATTCTATTTCATGGTACGTTGAAAATCATGGTGGTATTTTTTATCCTGGGGTATCCTATTATTTAAATAATACTAGAGACTTCTGATTACTATGGAACTCAATAAACTGGGCAAACCAGCTTTATTACTAAAACAGATATCTTATCTGAAGGTTTGTATTGAACCTTTTATTAGATAACATGTATGCGTGTATATGGTACTTTACATATTAACAGGCAGGTGCATTGACGGGTCACAGATCATCATCAGGACAAGCTTCAAGAAACTCAATTATTCTCTGTCGTTCCTCCGTTGTAAGATCAGGATCATCACAACTGAATCTCTCCCGAAGGGAAACACGATCACTGCTGCTATTATCAAGGACCTGTTAGGAGAGGATGAAATATGAGAAATCAATAACAGACCAATAGAATGTGCACAAACTAATAATTCAGAGTCACATGGGAAAATGTGATGTGGTAGGCTAAAATGTGGAGAGGAATCAGGAGATAAAAAAAGGGTTAAATAAGTTTTTGGTACCTAAAATTTTTCATTGTTTTTCATAGCCAACATTTAACAAATATGTTAACTTGGTTGTGATAGTAACTCTATTGTTTTTAAATTAATTATGTTAAAATGTGATCATTCTAGTAAGACTGAAATTATTTTGAAGGTACCAATTTCAATAACGGTCAATTTTGGAGGTACCAAAAAACATTTAACCCTAAAAAAATATCATGGTTGTGAGCCATAAATCTTGTGGTACATTGTGTTCTTTTTATCTTTGAGCTGATTATCAGTACTGATTCTAGCTTTGAGCTTCCAGCAATTTCCTAGGATTCAAAGGAGTAAGTTACCAATCACAAATTTATTTTCTAAGCTATTTAGTTGAAGTTTATAACTTACATGAATGAAATTGTTGACATGGCCATCTTTGTTGGGAGAGGTTACAAGCTCATCTTTATTGCATGTCCATTCCCCGTCAACAATGTACTTGTACTCATAGCGTCCTTCCTGGTAAATAAGACAATAAACTTGTTTCTCATCAATCTATTGTTTTAATCACAGCTGCTGCGTCGACAAGTTATTGAGCTTCAATATTAAGACCAAGCTTTAAACATACAAGTCATAGCAGCCCAGTTTTAACAATTTCACTTACAGGTAATTCCCTCTCGAGATACCACAAACCCGATTTGTCATCAAAATCTAGGGGGACTCTCTGAAAAGAGATCAAGATTAAGTAAAGATTTTGCATGAATTCGTATAAACAAGGCACATGTTCAAAACATAGGTCATCAAAAAGACTTCGAATCTGACATGGGAGGGACTTCATATCATGCGTTGAGCACATCAGTGGTGAGAATTGGTAACATCAATAACAGCTATTAGTTACTATGCTAGTTGAATAAAATGTGTCATCTACTTAATAAACATAGATACTTCAAAATGTTTTTTAAACTCAGAAATGGGAGGTAAACATGCTAGATGAAGACACAGGATTTACAGATGAGATCACAAATGACAATAAAAGAAAAGGAAAGAAAAATGACAATTGAAGATGCAAATTGGTCAAGCATATCCATTTCCAATTATTTCTCATCTATACAATTTGAATATATCTAAGAGATATAATGGTAAACCCTTCTCAAATATTTTGAAAGAGAAACATCATCAGCCACCTCTAACTCAAATTATCAAAAGGACTCTAAATCACAGTGCCTTAACAGGAACTACAAGCTACAGTACACACAATATTATTAAGATATTCTTTAAGATAATGAATTATGAATATACAACATAAAAATCCCAACAGGAAACAAAAAATCATACATGAGAATATATTTCACAACAAAACGATAAATGGCCGTAACCGAAGCAGTAAGGGTGATGGTACATATAATAATATCTCCATGTAATTTAATGACCGTTACACGTTCTATAATAGAGGAACTAATATTCTTAAACATAAACAAAACGAGACTCGATCATCACCTGCCCCCATCCAATATCAAGTCCTGAGATTTCCACCCTAGAGCAATTGCCGTCTTCCCATGACAAAGTGACAGGTTTCTTACTGAGGCCTGTAAGCTGAGTACCACAAATAAATAATGTTCAAAGGTGACTTTTTTTCTTTTTTAAATAAGAGGGAAACAATAAAAAAATGAAGAACAGTTTCAATCAAATTCTCATCTTGAAACATCTAAATTAATTATGTCAGCTTTAAAGAGAACAGACTTATGAGCAAAATCATACCTGTAATAATATAACAAAATAAGATCCCATTAAAAGTTTAAATCACAATAAATATAGAAAAATAAATTGACTCACAATGTCAGCCGTTGCACTTTTAATGGCATCTAGTTTCGGAAAGCACTCCCTTTTGCTCTGCAAGACAAAAGAACAAAAAGAAGGGCACAAGAAAGCTTGACCAAATTCCAATCTCATTTCTCTCTTTACACCAAATGCCTCTAAAATTGGTTCAAAAGAATTATAAACCTCAAATATGAAACCGCTAGAATGAAAATTCTCTGACATGCAGAAAACGAAAATGATATTAAATTAATTTCTTTAGGTATACACAGTTAGAGAATATGACACATTTTTAAGTAAAAGAACTCAGGAAAATAAATTAAATAAGAATGCCTGTAAACTAGATGTAAGAAAATAAATCAGTCAGTAAGTAAACTTCCCAGTTCCATAATTCACAGATATCTAAGTTTAGAAACTAGTGATTCAACTGTAACTGTTGAAGAATCGGTAATTGCTACGCAATCATATCATTGTGTATAGAAATCACAAATGCTGTGAACTCACAAGAGTTACTTGTGAGTCAAGGAAATTAGTGGAACAAAATCACTTATAGGTTTACAAAGCCTAAAATGGAACTTTGTCAAAAGTCATTGAGAAGAAAATCAAAATGGAAAAATTTATTTTGTTTAATCCAAGCAATATGGAGGAGTACTGAAAAACATGCAGCATATTATCTACCAAGAACCCCCATGCCTTTAAAATGCAAAACAATAAAAAAGGAAGTATTGAGTATAGAGTCACCTGAAGTAGTGTATGAGCCTCCTTAAATGTATAACCCAGAACCCAAAACATGTAGGCCGTCTGAGCCAAAACAAATTATTAGTAAATAATCTTACACAAACACACACACCCAATGTGGCAGAACTATAAAAAAAGGATAAATCATTAAGCATGAAATGCCAAAATATTTGAGAAAAAGAAAATCAGACACCACTAAATTTTTCATCTCTATCTTCGTGATAGATATAAATGATTAGGAGTCGACAAAGGTCATAATTTATGTTGAGACGTCTCTACTGAGAAAATAAAAAAAAATATTGATTTTAGGATTTCATTTCTACGCTTTCTTAATAAAAACAATGGCATCTTCAATAAACATCTATAGATGAAATTAGGAGTGAATGTAACCAGATGGCACAGGCCCAGGCTATATCAAGTCAAACTATTCTAATAGCCCAAGGCAGAAACAAGGGACAATAAAAAGGGTCGCCCAATGTGTGACTGCCTGATCACAAGCCAAAATTCTTACTGTTGATTGTTTAGACAAATTTCTCTATAAACATTATTAAAAAAATAGGAAGGAAAAAATGAAATAAGTCTCTCTATAAGGTCAATTAACTTATTCATTGTTAAATATAAGAATATAGAGAAGCTCGAGAGAGTTTCTACAAATTAGCTTAAGGAAAAACTCATTTCGTTTTTTTTCTTATTTCTCTCTCTTAAAATTACTTACAAAGAAGCTCATTTCATTTTTTTTTCTTATTTTTATTTCTTAAAAGTGCTTATGGAAAAACTTGTCCAAATAAACCTTTATAGGCCTGTTTGAAAATTCCATCAAACCAACTTACACAACGAGGATTGCTCAATTTTCTAAGCACTGCTTAGACTCCAATCCCCTATGTGCCAACACTGTGACAACTTCACTCACCAATTTCGATCAGTCCTTCGCAGGTAGTCCTTCGCAAGACCAACTTTGATAGACTGCAACAAGGCGAGCTAGGAGTGTTCTCAGTTATGGGGGTTTCAACAACTTTCATCATTGAAAATGATTTATAGGTGTTTCTTTCGTATCAATATATTTAAGTTAAAACCTTTTGAAACCATTCAGTATGTGAGAGGTTACTGAATAATTCAGCACCTGCCCTTTCTGTGTTTAACTTCTTAAACAGGAAATTATTTCCTTTACCATACACAGAACTAACCAAAACACCGTTTCAGGTTAAATATTCTACAAGTAACAAGTATCATAAATGAAATCAAGGGACATACTGCAACAGCAGGAGCTCTTCCAAGTCCAGCAGTGCAATGAATATATGTTACACCTCCGTTGGATTTTATTGCCTTATATAATTTGCTAACTACAGCTGGAAGCCGCATCCGTAGATCAAATGCATCAAAGTCCCTGTTACATCCATGTTAGATCATCACACAATGTGAACAAGAACATGAAAAAAAAAAGGCAACAAAATGTAAAATGAAGAATATATCACTGTTTAGTTACAACTGCCATGATTAAAGACAAACCCTAGTAATAACACAAAATGCACAACATATAATAAAGAAGAAATGGCTAAAATTACCCATATATACTAGGAGATTAGAAATTATTATATGAAGGTGACATTACCAACTAGTCTTACGCAAAACCCACACAAAGAACTGACCAAACTGCTTGAGTTTTTGGCTCGCTCACAGTCTAATACCTAAATCTTCAAAATCCACTTTTGGCAACAATTTATAAAACATATCTCAGATTATTTTCTAGAAGATTTTGGGGGGATGGGGGAAGTTAAGAAAACATAAATCTAGTATCTGTTTGAGCAAGGGAAAAAAGGAAATGTAGAATTTGGATTACATGTGATAGGATGTTCAAAAAAACGTATCATAAAAGTTCATCAGTATTTGTAGGTTTATATTATCAAACAAATTTTTGTCCATATTTGAGTGCATATTTACACATACAGAATTACGATAAGTATTACTACTTACTAACAAACTGACTGAAGACCCGGATGGAAAACCAGGATCTTATTCCCAACCAAGCTCCACAATGTGGGTAGGACATCGTTGCCTCACTCCAAAAAAAAAAAAAAAGTGGTATACCACTACCATATTTGAGGTTTTCTGCCAAAGTAGTTGTCTTTTACTACCATAAAATAAGTAGAATACGACTTAAACCATAACTAAAGATATAGAACAGTACATAATTGTAAGAGTTACTATGTGTGACACACACATACATAGACGATATCTTGTGAGGAAGTCATTTTTATATGAAAACGAGAAAAGAAAATCTAGATCATACAATAATACACAAATGATCGATATTTAAAGTTTAAGTCACACAATTACTTTAAAAAATTGCCTGACTTTTACATCTTAATCTTTTTCATTCGTGATAAGATCCAGTGGTAATGACTAATAATCATTCCTCTCATTCTCATAAAAAACAAACTAATAAATTATTTTCTGCTAGATCCATGACTTGTAAGAAAAACTGTATTTAGAAAATTAAAAAAAAAAGTAACAATTTTGTGCAGGATTTATTCTACCTATAGTTTTAAAGAAGAATTTTGTACGAAAAAATTTCAAATTAATAATAATTCAGTGCAATTTAAGTTCAAAGTGGGTTTCCTCATGCACTTTAAAATATCTACAGGATGTCTCACAATGTTTTGATTGGATATTAGAATCTTTTAAAATATCAGTACAATATATTGAAACAAAGAGTAATATCATAGTTTATTTCTTTGGCAAACGTTAATTGTTAATATGCTAGTTTTTTTGTTGGTGTGGGGGTTTGAATCCACGACTTATCCCACCTTCCCTTTTACTTTTACCACCAGGTCAACCTTATATCTTCCAATTCAATTTCATAGTATTCAAAGCATCCTTTGTTTGTTTTTGTTCCTGCCAGTTCAAACATAATTATTTCTTTGACAGTTATGATATGAATATTTCATGACATAACTAACCTTATCTCAGCACGCAAGTGTTGAACATCATGCGTCCTGGCATATTCTTGTATGGCCTCAATATCAACTCCAAAATATCCAAGCAGTTGTAAGGAAACACAATGGTTTTTTGCTAGACTAAATACTTGGTCTTCGTCTAAAACGCGGAAAGTGAATCTAATTAAACAAATTGATCAGGATACTCAAGGTCTGGATTTTGCTGTAAGCAAAATATAGTTTTCACTCCAATTCTGCGCAACTTCTCAACATCGTCAGGAGACTGGCAATTTGAGAAAAAAAAAATAATAGAAGTCAGAGGACCAAATAAGATTTGACATAATTGGATCAGGTATCCACAATTGAAAAAAAAAAAGATACCTGTGGGCATGATCCCACAATTAAGTCTGGACGGATGAAGTTATAGTTCATTCCTAACTCGTGCTTATAAGTCAAAACTGAGTAGCATTTGTTAGAAAGGGTTAACAACATGAATTATTCAAAGAACAAAATAATAGGATGGGCAAATGAGTGCTCCTATAGTTAATCCAAACCATTAGCTGAATATGAATATTACAAAACCTAAGAATGTTAGAATTATTGCAGCAAACATAATGAAGATTTATCGCCATAATTTGAAATATTTCACCACAGCTTCCACCGAAAAAGAAATTACAAGTGACCATGGAGCTTCAAGCTAAAATCCTAAACCACAAAGTAGGAAAAGACCAACGAATGTTAGAAAAGTAGATCAAATGGAAGATATTCTGATTCAAAGGGGCAAACAAACACTGAAGAAAAATTAGGAGAAGCAATTAAAACAAAGACCTTGCTCTATATTGAAATTTAGGTTTCTGTTAGGGCATAAATGATGTTTGATCAATGTATTCAAGTCTATCTAGCAGGATAAAGCTACATTATTGTTGAACTAGAAGAACAAAAATATTAAACATACCAACACCCATGGCTTCTGTCATGTTATGAGAATATGTCTCAGACTTCTCCTCCTCCTTGTTGACACTACTTTTGTCTGCACTTGGTACAGAACCTGAAGCAGCCTGCAAAAGAAAATGTCAATCAAGTTCTCAATAAAACAAAGGAAATATGAAGCAGAAATGACACTGATAGCAGATACCAATAATCCACTTACACGTTCAAGCCTAAGTGAGGATGGCTATTTTTACAGGGCACGGCATATAAATAACAAACGGTGTTCATCCTTTTAGGATTTTATAGTTACTTCTACAGCAATATCTCCTTGTTTTCTTTAAATTTAAATTTGCTCGCAGGCACACACCAAAATGAGAATCTTACAACTCTCAAATGACAACACCATCATCAATTCTGATAGATTCCAGAATATGCAGCGAACATTCGATGATTTCCACGCATTCACATGTTGTCTAATTATTCCATTACACAAGCTCATAGTGTATAATCCTCACAAAAACTGAATCAGCTTCAAGACAATGAATGGTATTGAGCAACCAAAATCCAATAATATTATCTTATTTAATGGATGTTGACAAAAGGCAATATTATTCCAGGTCTTAGCATTTGGGTTGGATCAAACTCAATCCTAAGTAACCGACTTATAATATGAGTATAACTTCCCACATACATAGTTCAATCAGGTCATATCACTAGTTGTATAAAAAGGACTTCAGATTGTTTATACAAACTTCTTGATGAGGACTTCCAAAAAATTCAAAGTAACTTAAAAATAAAAAGTAAGAATTTAGAAAAGTTATAACTTCTACAAATTATACATAAACTAATTCAAAATTTTGGAGAACATCATTTCACTTTTTCTTGTAACAGTTGTTGGGAAGAAAGAAGTTTGTCAAGAGATGATCAAATGATGGCTTCCCACTTATATACTTTAATAGGGTCATATCGATGCAGAATTTCCACCACTAAAAGCTTCCCATAGACTGAACTAGAAAAGACTACTAAACCAATATCATAACACTAACAAAACACTATTAATATAAAAATAAACTAAAAGAAGGGAAAAACAGAGAGTGTAGCTACCTTGAGTGCCATACTTCGATTATGATGAGAATTAGTGACGATTCTCTGTATGAAAAGAAAGAGGGTGTGAGAGAGAAGGAGAAATATAATTGCAGATACGTATTAAGGAAATAAAAGGGAAAATGGAGTGTACCAGAGAAAGGGGAAGGTTGTTGCGGTGGCGCGTGGCAACCGTTTCGAAGGGTAAAAGCGAGAATCTGCAAATTGAGGAATCTGATTCTTCGTATTTGGATAACAATAGAATGAATAGAAAAGGAAGAAGGATAAACTAACCGCGAAAGATTATGAAGACAGTTCATGATATTTGTCTGAGTTCAGTAGCACACTGCAACACTTCTCTCGGTTTTGTTCGGATTTGATATTGCTGTTGTTATTTTCTTCTTCTCACTCTTTTCTTTGTTGTTGTGAGGGAAAAGGGTCAAATCAAGAACCACCAAGAAAAGCCAAAATCCTTTTTCACTTTTTCCTCTCCTGGCATTATTATCTTCTTGAATCACGAGAAGATCTTAGAACTCGGCCATAAATATCCTTCTTTCTGGAATTTTATATTCATCAAAATTTTGTAAAATCACTGCTACAAAATGTGTACTAAAAAGTTATTCTTTTCACTAACAAAAAATTGTTATTTTAAATAGGGAAGGAAGAGGGTAGTTTGACAGGTACATGTTTCTATTAATTTCACCTTATCACTGTTTTTAATAATAAAATATTATATTTAACTAATAAAAATAAATATAAACAAAATTTTAAAATAAAATAATAATCCTTGGTTGTTAAATGGAAATATAAAAGAATGATGTTGTCAAACTGTCCTTTAAATAAATATGTTTTTTTTTTCCTACCCTTTACACATTTGTTTTAACTTTATTTTTTTAAGAAATATTTTCTTAGAAACTAGTTTTTTTACGCATGCATCTCGTGTAATCAAAACAAGTTCCGCGTAAATAATAAATAAAGAATAAACTATAAAAATAATATATATATATATATATATATATATATACACATATTTAAAAGTATAATATTCTTTTTTCGAATTTTCATCTATCTTGATTTATATTATTTAAACATGTTCATTTACTTAATTATAATTAACACAAGCTCGATCAAGGTTCAATACATCTAATCACGTGACTCAACGAATCTAATCCGACACATCACTTATCAATTCAATTAAATATATAGTATAAGATATATGTATAATTAAATATAATAAACATCAATGTAAAATAATTTATACTTCATATAGTTAAATCAAAGACGATATTTATTTACAACAAAGTGTATTCGTTCAGCAAAATAAAATTGGAAGATCAATCTAAACACTCTTGGTATGAGATTTGCTAGGCAAATCTAAATCTATTAATTAATTCGACGAATTTAACTTCGTTGAATAAATTTATGTCTGAAATTGACCTTAATTATAATTATATAATTGAGATTTTTTTCAGTGGATTATAATTCTTTAATCAAATTACGCATAACCAATAATTCAACAAGTCTCAACACAATTTTTCTTCCCATCTCAACAAGTTCACAATATGAAAATACAATCATATATAACACACATTTCATGTTCCGAACTTTCATTCCAAAATTAGCATTCAAAACTTAAGATTCAATTCAATAAGACTAAATAATTAACTAAAACATAGCAACTCAATAGCTCAACAAAATTAAATATAATTGTACTCATAAGTTTCAAACCTCATGCTAAAATAATTTTCTATTCCAACTTGCATAAATTTTGAGTTAAATAAAAAAATGATCGTCCAACATTTCAATGGTGCATACAAAATTGTCATTAAGTTTCTAAAATCACAAATGTGGAAACTTAACCTCCACTTCCCTTAAATTCAAAAAGTAAATAATATCTTTAATTTAAATTTACCTTGATTCAAAATAAATAACTTTAATTCTAAGATCAAAAGTTAAACTTGAATAGAATTTAACTCTACTCTCATATGTAATTATACCACTTCAAACTCAATATGATTATACAAACTTTATTTCAAACCTAATCTTTAAATTTTAACTTATCTGTACATAAAATTCTTTGATTCAATCAAAATTCAGATTGATTCTAAACTTACGAAGATGTTGTTCCAGTAGTTATTAACTTCGTAAACAAATTCAAAGTATAATAACACTACAAAATTAGCTTGTCGTACCTTAGTTATTGTAATTAAATTTTTGATTAATCATAATTGATTTGTCTTAGTCTCATTAGCACTTTATTAAAAAAAAAAACATGAAAATTATTTTCATAAAATTAGAAAAGTCAGAATTTTTTTTTAAATTAATGAGATTTTAAAAAATAATTAACTCAACTTAAAATTTCAATTTTTATTATATTTAAAAAAATATTTTTGCTAAAGTAAACATGGGATCCCAGAACAGGTAAGAATATGAATGAAAATCATAATTAGGGTGAATTTTTTTTTCACAAGAATACAACTTTTTCGCAACTTAAAACTATTTTTCTAACAATAATCAATATTCAAAAATAAGCTTTTTAATCTTATAACAAGCAAGAAAATATCATATTCCTAAATTTTTATTCTCAAATTTACATTCCCAATAACTTTATTGGTTTCTTGGAAAATTATTTTTGTAAAGTTCAAGAGTCTATAACATTATTGTCAATTTTAAATTATTATTTTTTCCAAAAACGAATTTATAATAAATATTTACATAATTAATATGATGATTATTTAACTTCTAAAATGATTAAATTATTAATCATTTTTTGTTTGAAGTAATATATCTAAGTTTTAAGGTTCAAACTGTGATAAGTTTAGTTTATATTGACATTATTTAAATATGTGACAATGTTAATTTCACTGTATAAAAAATATTAGCGACCTATTCTTTGAGTTTCCTACATATATTTTTTTTTCTAACACCTCTATCTAACTTAAAGTCTAAAATTCAAATTAGCAAAAAAATAGTACGTGGATTGATACTGAAAAAAAAAAATGCTACCTTTTTATGTAATTGATTTTTTTAGGTCAAATCGTTTCATGTAATTGATCGTTTCATGTAATTGATTATGCACCATGTAGCTGTCTGTACTGATCTGAAAATGAAACCCCTGATTTTTTAAATACTTATTTAATACTCAGTCTACTTAATCACAAATTTAATATATCTAATATAAAACAATGGGACACATCACCTTCATGCTCATGTAAATTAAATGGTTTGCACTTAACTTGTACATAATACGTAAAAGTAAAATTAAGTGATAAAATATTTAATATTTTTTAAATTGTATAAAATTTGTAGACTTAATCTAGTTAATAAAAAAAATTCAATTGAGTTAATGAAATTTAATTTTATAAAAACATTAATTAAGTAAAGTAATATACAAGCCTTTTTAAAAATAAGTGGTTCAATGAAAGCCAAGCATTCACCGAGTAATTTTTGCCCTCTTGATGCTTATTTGGATAAGACACAATACATCTGCATTTTGCCCAAAAATAAAACATACATTTAAAATCCTTTTTTTTTTTTTTCACTGTTCCAATTTTCATCCTATGCCATAAATTGAATCCCTATTTGCCTTTGTATTTTAAATGAAATGACATAAACTTATAGAGGTTATCAAATAGATCAAGAATGAGAATAAGGAAAATGGAAAAATATCCAAAGATGTGGCTCTTCAATGGATCCCATCACATAGTAGCTACTACAAAACATCCTTAGTGGAATTTCAAATTTAATGAAGCCATTTGATTATTCCTAAAGTTTCTAATAAAATTACACATCAACAATGGTCTTTAGGTTCAAATTTTTTACCCAAAAAATAGAAGTAAATGCTTGGAATATGAGTCAAGTGGCTAAATATACAAGGGCTTAGATAAATGCTGATACAACAGCACAGCACAGCACAGCACTGAAGAGAATTAAGAATTTGAGTGTTGTCACATATCAACTGGTCCCCAAACATTTTGATCGTCATAAGACTGGGGATCTTTTAACACAGGTTTAAACCTTGGTCTTGCTGGTTGGTCTTTGCCCATGGGAAATTTCCAAAATGAATCAGAGTTCTCAAAGAATATGTAAAATGCAACAGCTGATGCTAAAAATAGTCCCAAAAGCACCAAATAGATCTGCCACTCTGCAGGTTTGGAAGGATATTTAAAATGTCAAATTGAATAAAATTATTGTATGCCATTAGAGGGAAGAAGGGATGTGTATATAGTGTGTAAGAGAGAGAACCTTTCCAATCTTTAGGTACAGTCAGCTTAGTGACCAGTGCTCCCCATTCTACTGAGGTTGTCAGCACAACTCTGAAAAAAAAAAACACAAGACAAAAAAGGTAGATTCATTAGGTTAATTCAGTGAATAACTTACTAATGCCAAGTTACTGCCAATGATCATACAATCATATTTTTGGCAGTCAACATATTCTCCTTAGCCTCTAGCTTTTTGTTTTGCAAGTATCACAAAGGCTAGAATAACTTTCCTTTCTAACATTTACATAGTTCTTAAAATACCCTTTACACTAACCACTAGGATCCCATTTTTGGTTTTAAAATTTGGGAAAAGAAGGTTTTAACAATTTACTCAAAGTCTACATAAATCCGTGCCCAATGAATGTTCCAATATTCGAAAGAATAGCTCAATCCCAACTTTGTGACCAATATTGAAAAAGGAGGTTTAAGCAATTTACTAAAAGCCTACCTGGATTGATATTAAGTTATCAGAGGTGCAAAATTAAACCAATAGTGGATAAAGACTACCTTTCCCGGGGACAGAACTCAAGTGATGAAATATTTGTACCCAGGTGCAGTCTTTTGCTATAGTGGTATATCTGCATTTTCTTTACTTCAACTACACATATGTCTCCATCTTTACTTCCCCTGGATTCAAAGAAGTTTAATGAGTTGAAGAAATGCAGGAGGCATATACCGTAGGCTGTAATGTGATATACAAGTTAAGTGCAGGTCATATCAAGTTAATTTATCTGTAGTTTACAATCAACTTTTCAACCACTTCTTATGCATTAAATTGGAGATATGGTTAAGACAGACTAAAAAACTCTGCAGTTATGCAGAAGAAAATGATTGGTAGTTCTATCACCCAGATGACATATGTGCGCAAAGTTAAAAAGATGATTCACAAGAAAAGACAAATAAAATTAGTGCAACATAAATATAAATTTCAAGCTATAGTATATCAGAACGAGACACAGAAATAAGATCGAACAGCTTGGTCAATTCTAACACTGTTTTCTTCATTCCTTCACAGTTTTGGCAACATGGACAAAATCACAATATGTTTAATAATTTAATATACTAATGTAGACAAGGTGTTCTATAAAAATGAAGAACGTGACTGAATTTATTACATAAGGAAGACTCTACATGGGAATCTCAACATCATAGTAAGATTAATTTAAATTTTAAAAAAGAATTCTTTTTGTGATCATGTATTCATTGAAGAACTTCCTGGTCAACATTCTTAGATTGGGATATTTACTTCCTGGTCATCGTGACTAAAGTTTTAGTTTTGATTATTATGGAGTGGTTTGTTTAACCTACGGAGAAATCAGGTAAACAAAACACATTCCTGGTCAACATTTTTACACTGGGGTATTTACTTTTGAATCAGATAACGCACGGGGGAGGAGAATAAAGAATTCCTTCCAGGATCCAAAACTGCTTGGCATAACAGAAGGCAATTGAATAGAAATTGTGTTGGACAAAACAAAAGAAATAAAAATTCCAAATCCTAAAGATAAGACTTGCAATATCACATGTCAAAACAAATTTTCAAAATCAAAACTGACAAAAGATTAAGGAAGAATGTTGACCAATGACCAAACATAAGCCCAAAATTCAGAAGGTAACTGTAGGTCTTACAGAGAAAGGTATTTCCCATCTTGGCTAATGGCCATTACTGAAGCAGACTTTCTAATCAGCCTCTTATGCCCAATTTTATTCCATGAGCTAATATCATAAACTGAAGTGACTGAAGTATCACCTGCACAAAGACAGAAGTGTCTATAATAAAGGCCATGCTTTGCTGGTCAAATAGATTCGAAGAATATACAAATTAATACTATAGAATATACACTAGAGACTAGATACTCTTATACCTTTTTGAACAGAGCAAAATAGAAATGGTTTGGTTCCATCCTTGGAAAATCGACACAGTTCAATCTTTTCATCCTAAAGAGACAAAACGAAATATTTGGATCATGCAATATAAGTAACTGCTTACACAAAGGTCCTTAAATCAAATAGACCATACCGACTGGCGAGTCAAAGTAGTCAATGGAACACCATCTTCAATCTTCCAGATTCTTGCTGACCCATCAGTAGAAGTTGAAGCTAGAAATTCTGAGTCTAGACTGAAGTATGAGAAAAATGAAAGGCATTAGAGTAGGTATCAATGTCTTCAAAGTTTCTGGCTTAAGATATTTACAAAGTAACATGCTTTTATTATCTAAATAAATAAAAGATCATATATACACAGTGAAGTTAATGCAGGCATGAAAATGCAAAGCAAAAATTATCTTATCTCGTAGAAAGAAGTCCAAATAAGATTACTATAGTTACTAACTTTACCAACTACTTTTAAAATTTACTAGATTTATGGATTAGTGCATCTTTTAGCAGGATCCAACTAGATATGTTTATTATGCCTACCTAAAATCCATATCCCGGACTGATTTGTGTGCTCTTGGTTCATCCAAAATCACGCTCATACTAGGCCACTGCATAATTCTGATATGTCCATCCTACACTTGTTAAAGACAGAAAATCAAACATACAGAATCAAACTCGGTACTGCACAGAAAATAAAATCAATTGGTTGGATTCTAGAGCTATGCTTACCAACCCACCAGCAGCAAATTTAGACCCATCAACACTAAAACTAATGCATCTCTGGGGATCAATACCCTGTAGAGGAGGGAGTTCCTTAGCCAACAACTTCATGTTTGTTTCACGACCATACAGCTCAAACAATCTACAAGCCATGGAAAAATAAGTCAATCCATATATCTATTTGAATTAAGATATGCAAGTGGAAGGGACTGCTAATTTTAGATATGCAAGTTGAGACACAGCATTAAAGTATTTCTTCGGATGGATATATATAGAGAGAGAACAAAGTTTCAATCCCAAAAGCTCTGGCAAAAGGAACTTACTTGCAGCTACCATTGCTGAAAGCACACACAAAATCATCCCCACTAGGGTGAACTGCAATAGCATCAGGATTACCTTCCTCTGCTTCCAATACATAGGTGGTCTGAAATACCAAACAAATAAAAACATCATTAAAAAAAAAAATAAAAAAATAAAAAAATAGTCCATACATGTTTTGCTTCCATTCAGCAACCCAGAAACTGAACACTGCATATTTTTCAACAACAGAATTCGTGCATAATATCTACTTCCCAAACATCTGCTTCAGGGATGAAAACATAAACAGTTTCAGCCAGAAGCCAAAAGGATAAGCACAAATTCGAATGTCTCACTTAGAATCTACATGCCCAGACATCCGCAAAAATTAAGAAAACAACAGTTTTTTTAACTTACATTAAAAAGGGTCTGGACAAAGCAAATTAATGTTTCAAATGGTCACACTACACGATATAGGATAAATTACAGGCGCACGCAAGCATAAACACACAAAAGACTCACATGCTTGATATGTATATTATATGTATTATCATAGTTTCAGAGATATACCAGAGGAGAGGTGGACAAAGAAATGGTTTTAGGGTCGAAGGAGAAAATCTCGAGGAGAGCAGGACAAGAATTGCCACGCCTGGACCTTCCCAACACCACCAAATTCAAATTCTCGGGCCTCAGAATCCATGACCCGCACGTAACCGGACCCTGCGGTGACCCTGCATCATTCCCCATACAAAGTGTTCGAAAATTGAATACCCAGATTCCAAGTTCGCTTCTTTTGCTAATTGGGGTGCAACAAATGGAACTATTTGGAGATCGCTGAATTAATTCCTAAGCAAATTTAAATAGAAATGTCAGAGAAGAAGAGAACCACAGATAAAAAAAAGTCAAAAAGCATAGAAAGAGGCTTTGCCCTGTTTTATTTAATAACTTATTAGCATTAAATTAAACAGACATGTCTGACCTTTTAATGTGAATAGTAGGTATTCACAATTGGGGGGTTTTATGTGAAAATTAAAATATAGAAAATATTAGGGTTGGAAAATTTAGAAGCGATTCGTTTCATGTAATATGGGTCCAGTAACAAGATGATGGAAGAAACATTGTCAACTACGGAAATATTCGCTTAAGATTCCGCGGCATTAGCGCCACGTTGTTACTGTGTGCCGTAAGGGGACAATAGAACAAGTTGGCTAATTTTTATCTGATACAAAAATTGTTCGGCACTGTTCTATATATACGAAGAGGGTTACGCTGATTTAAATGATTAATTTTGATTTCAGATACCTAATTTTACTCCATTGGAACCAGTGATAAATTAGTCACCACAAAAAAAAAAAAAATCATATTAAGAATAGTGCAGTGGTGAAATCGCAGATCGGTCACGAACCTCACCGCGAAGAAGATGCGGAAGGGAAGGTACTGCACGCGAGATTAATGGAGTATAGTTGAAAGATGGGATTTTATACAAGATTATTTGTTTGATATTAATGATATTAATGATGGGATTATTTGTTTTATTAGGATATATAAACAGTTGCAGAAATGATAATATGGTTGCTTAATTAATTTCTTTTTGTCTCATTATGTTATTATATTAGTTTTTAAGATTTCATATTTTACTTTTTCTCAAGTATAAATGTCTTATAAGACTTCACTTATTAATATGTTATTAATGCTTTAATCTAAAAATATTATTGTTATTAAATATTCTTATCGAAGAAATATGTTTTTAATGCAACAAATAATTTTTATATTTTATAACTAATAGTCTTATTTAAGACTAATGACTTTAATTTTATTGTACTATCAACATATTTTAATGTAATGGTCTTTAAAACCAGATCTTAAACTTACGACTATTATTTATGTAATCCAAATATCCTTATAATATTAAAAATAATTTTTTTAAATTTATAATAATAACAACGACAAATTTCTCTTTATTAGCTATAAGTGAAATGCACAACTAATTTATTTCATTGAAATCAATCATTTTCATTATCTTCCAAAGCTCTTAACAGCGAAGTTTTAAGGCTTTAGTCATCAAATATTCAATGTGTGGGAATTAATAAATTAGTGGAACTAGAATTTAGGATGGTAGAACTAGAATTTAGGATCAATTGGTGTTTTATAGGATTTAATTTATATTTGAATTAGTTTAGATGAGAGGATAGCAGTTTTCTAAAATCTCTCTTAGATATTTTTTTGTTTATATAGTTTACCATTGTAAGGCTTATTTAAGCCTTCTTCTATGCTTTCAATAAAGACAGTGAATTTTACTTGTTAATCTTCACAGAGTAAATATTAGATTTCTAATAATTGGTATTAGAGCTTCATTACGGGGCTTGATCCGAAGTGTGAATCACAAGTGTTTGAGAGAAAAAACACGAGTGAGATAGTTAAATCAGGAGAGTTGGAGAGAGAAAAAAGCACTGCACTGAGGAAAAGAAGTGAAATGGTCGATTCAAGCAGTTTCACCACACCATGTGTGCCTAAATTTGATGGAGATTATGATCACTGGAGCTTGCTCATGGAGAATCTCCTTCGGTCCAAAGAGTACTGGACCATTGTTGAGACAGAGATCCAAGAACCAAAGGATGACGTGTCACTCAGCCCTACACAACAGAAGGTTTTGGAAGAAGCAAAACTCAAAGACTTGAAAGCCAAGAACTATCTCTTTCAAGCCATTGACAAAATCATTCTCAAAACAATAACACAAAAAAATATGGCCAAACAGTAGTGGGATTCAATGAAAATCAAATATCAGGGGAGTGCCCTTGTGAAACGTGCCCAGTTACAACGACTTCGCCGAACATTTGAAATATTGGAGATGAAGCTTGGAGAATCCGTGACCGACTACTTTGGGAGAGTGATGGAAACAACGAATGATATGGGAAATTGTGGAGAAGATATGTCAAATGTGAAAATTGTTGAAAAGATCCTTCGATCCCTAACAGATAATTTCAATTTTGTTGTTTGTTCAATTGAAGAATCAAGGGATATTGATCTGTTAATTGCGGATGAATCGCAAAGTTCTCTACTTGTGCATGAACAAAAAGTAAGAGAGAAAAGAAGTGAAGAACAAGTTCTGCAAATTCAGCATGATCAACATCCTGGTCGTGGAAGAGGAAGAAACAACAACCAAAGAGGTGGCAAGGGACGAGGAAGAGGCAGAACCTTTGTCAATCGAAATGCTATTATTTATTTTCGATGCCAGAAACAAGGACATTATCAGTTTGAATGTCCAAACCTGTAGAAGGAAGCAAACTTTACTAAAATTGACAATGAAGATGAGATACTACTTATGGCACATGCTGATAGTCAACTCACAGAAGATAATGCCATATGGTTTCTTGATTCAGGCTGCTCAAACCATATGACAGGAAACAAAAATTGGTTCATTGAACTAGATGAAAGCTTCAGACACACTATTCATTTGGGAAACAATACAACAATGTCAGTACTTGGAAAAGGAAGCGTCAAATTTGAAGTGGAAGGAATCACTCACAATGCAAGTGATGTCTTTTTTGTGCCGGAACTGACCAATAATTTATTGAGCATGGGTCAACTACAAGAAAAGCATTTGTTCATCATAATGAAGAAAAGCACTTGTAGAATTTATCATCCTCAGAAAGGCAAAATTATAGACACCAAAATGACTTTGAATCGCATGTTTGTGATTTATGCAACTCCAAAGCCACTGCCAAGAACTTGTTTGACGATCGAGGAGGAGAATTTGGAAGACTTATGACATAGAAGATATGGACATGTGAATCACAAGTTCAAAGCTACCATGCAGAGGAAGGAAATGGTGAAAAGACTGCCAAAATTCAAGGAGAATGTCGGGGTTTGCAAGGTATGGAACATTGGAAAGCAACATCATGATACAATACTGAAGAAGAGTCATTGGAGAGCATAAAAAAAAACTTGAACTGGTGCATAGTGATTTATGTGGCGCTATCTCACCAATGTCAAATAGTGGAAAGAAATACTTGTTGGTGTTTATAGATGATTACTTCGGCAAGACATGAATTTATTTTCTTGCAGAAAAAGGTGAAACATTTGACATGTTCAAATGCTTTAAGAATCTTGTAGAGAAAGAAGCAAACAAAACCATTTGTTGTCTGCGAACAGATAGGGGGGAATTCACTTCTACAAAATTCAATCAATTCTGTTTAGAGCAAGGCATCAAAAGGCAATTGACAACAGCCTTCACACCACATCAGAATGGAGTAGTTGAACGTAGAAATCGCCTCATTATGAACATGGTGAGATGCTTACTTACTAAGAAAGAAATGCCGAAGAATCTATGGGCAGAGGCAGCAAGGTGGACAAATCATGTTATCAATAGGAGTCTCACCAAGGCTATAAAGGAAATGGTACCAAAAGAAAAATGGAGTGGACTAAAACCTACAGTGGATTACTTCAGGGTATTGGATCTATTGCTCACGTCCATATCCCTAAACAAAGAAGAACCAAACTAGAATATAGAAGTCACAAATGCATTCTACTTGGAATAAGTGAGGAATCAAAAGCCTACCACTTGTATTCCAGTGCAGAAGAAGATTGTAATCAGTAGAGATGTCATATTTGAAGAAGGACAAACTTGGAACTGGAACTTGAACTCAGAAGAAACTCCAAATGTTCTTGACTGGGGTGAAGATGAAACTGACATAGAGGAATCTGATGCAGAATCAGATACAATGACAATGGTGAGTAGCACGGACAACCTTGAATCCTCACCAGAACCAGAGAGGCAATCAAGAAGAGAGAAAAGAACACTTAGCTGGCTACAGGACTATGATAGTGTTGAAGGTTTATCAGAAGAAGAACAAGAAGCAGGTATGATATTATTCATGTCAAATGTTGATCCAAAAAATTATGTTGAAGCTATGAAGGATGCGAAATGGATCGAAGCTATGAAAAATGAGATAAATTCCATTAAAAAAAATAAGACATGGGAATTAGTGACTCTGCCAGCACATGCCAAGAAAATTGGAGTGAAATGGATTTACAAAACAAAGTTGAACGAAGAGGGCAAGGTTGATAAATGTAAAGCACGACTTGTTGCAAAGGGCTACACACAAACCAAGGGAATAAACTACAATGAAGTGTTTGCTCTAGTAGCTAGGTGGGATACAATTTGGATTCTCTTAGCAGTAACAGCTCAAGAAGGGTGGATTGTGTATCAATTGGATGTGAAGAGTGCCTTCTTATATGGAGAACTAAAGGAAGAGGTATATGTTGATCAACCTGAAGGCTTCATCAAACAAGGAGAAGAAGATAAAGTATACTAATTGAATAAGGCATTGTACGGATTGAAGCAAGCACCAAGAACATGGTTTAGCATAATTGAATGCTATTTTCAAAAGGAAGGGTTTACAAGGAGTAGTCATGACTATGCTCTCTTTATAAATAAAAGGGAAGGAAAATCAATTTTGGTATGTCTCTATGTTGATGATTTAATATACACGGGAAATGATGAAGATTTGTGTGCAAAATTTAAAAAGTCTATGAATGGAGAATTTGAGATGACAGACCTTGGAAAAATGCGATTTTTTCTTGGTGTTGAGGTGAGCCAGAATGCAGATGGAATTCAATTATGCCAGAAGAAATATGCAAAAGAAGTTTTAGACAGATTCCAAATGTGGAACTGCATTGTAGTAAAAAATCCAATAGTACCAAGAACTGTGCTGTCAAAAGAAAGTGAAGAAGCTATAAATACAACTCTATACCAGCAATTGGTAGGGAGTTTAATGTATTTAACAGTCACACGCCCAGATATAATGTATGTAGTGTGTTTAATTTCACGCTACATGGCTAATCCAAAGGCGGAACATATGCAGATGGCAAAAAGAGTGTTGAGATATTTAAAAGGGACAGTGAACTTCAGCCAGCTGTATCGGAGGAAGAAATGCTCTAAAGTGTTAGCCAACATAGATAGTGACAATGCAAGGGATGTGGTTGATACGAAAAGCACTCCAGGATATGTTTTTATGCTCAACGATACAACAATATGTTAGAGCTCAAAGAAACAAGAAATAGTCACGTTATCCTCTACTGAAGCTGAATATGTGGCAGCAACGTTATGTGCTTGCCATTGTGTGTGGATGAAAGGAATTTTTGAGCAGATTGGAGTTAAATATTGGGAGTGCATTGATATTTTTTGTGATAACAGTTCATTAGTTAAGCTTTCTAAGAATCCTGTGATGCATCGGAGTACTAAACACATTAATGTCCGATATCATTACTTACGTGAGCTCTCAAGTCAAGGAGTGGTGAAGATGGAGTTTTGTGGAACACAAGAACAACTTGCAGACATCATGACAAAACCAATAAAATTGGATCAATTTGTGAAACTTCGCCAACTATTAGGAGTCCAGTCTCTACATAATTAAACTGAATGGTCTTTTGAGCATTTTTCAGTTAAAGGGGAGGATTTGTGGAAATTAATAAATTAGTGGAGCTAGAATTTAGGATGGTGGAACTAGAATTTAGGGTCAATTGCTGTTTTATAGGATTTATTTTATATTTGAATTAGTCTACCTAAGAGGATAACAGTTTCATTAAATATCTCTTAGATATTTCTTTGTTTCTACAGTTTACCATTGTAAAACTTATTTAAGCCTCCTTCTATGCTTTCAATAAAGACAGTGAATTTTACTTGTTAATCTTCACATAGTAAACATTAGATTTTTAACAATATGATCATGCGTTTCATAATGCATCAACTTATTTTTTCATCATTTTCAAAATCTTTTACAAAATCAAAATTCATTTTAGTATGTTTGCTTCTTCCATGCATGATTGGATTTTTTGGTATTTTAATTATTAAGTTATTATCACATACGATGACTATTATGCTACCTTTTTTAATATGTTTTGCGTTTATCAAAACTTTTATCAACCACATAGATTGACATACGCAAACAACAACATAATAAGTTGGATTTGAGGAAGCATGCAAACTTTCCTCGCTTTCATGTAGCGATTTGCAAGGAAAGTTGGTTTTCTAATTAAAAAAATCAATTTAACTATAATTAAATAAAGTATAATAAAAATATTTATTTATTTTAAATAAAAAATAACTAAAAATATATAATAATTAAATTTATAATAAAATAAAATAAAATTTAAAATAATTAATAAAATAACTTTTTTTATAAACAATAATAATAATATATTATATAATCATCATATATATATATATATATATATATATTATATAATTATAATATATATATATATATATATATATATTATATAATAATAAATAATATTTAAAAGTAAAAAATTAAATATTACATAAATTTTTAATAAAATAATTAATAATAATATAAATATATTTATAATTTAATAAAAATAAAAATAAATATAAAAATATAATAATAATTATTTTATTATTATGAAATTATAATTATATTTAAATTTAATACTAAATTTATTTTTAAAAAAATTAATTTTATATTTTAAAAAATTAATCTTTTGAATTATTAAATTAATATATTTTATAATAAATTAAATTTATTTTAAAGATAACTACCAATTTAATATTTTTTATAAATTTTATAAATTTATTATTAATTACATTAAATAAATTAAATATATTTTATTTTTAATTATAAAAATAAATTTGTAATATTATAATTTTATACTAAAAGGTATTAAAATATTATTATATCTATCACATCATTCACAAACTTTCCATTCAAATCATATTTTTCTTAATCCAAACAATTTAACTTTCTATACACTTTCATCTTAAATCCATTCTCTCAAATCCACTCCCTAATCCAAACACACCTAAGTGCATGTTCACCATCTTTATTACTTCTTTTAAATTTTTTTAATGAACCTCCAAAAGAGATTTGAAGCTCATCAATAGACATTGTTTTTCAATTGAAATCACAACGTGATTCTCTTTGTCAAGATCGAATAATTTTCTTCAGCACCTTTTAAGTTAGACACATCTTCTACATTGCTCTTCATTTTGTTGTAAACTGATGTGACTATTACTCAAACAAAAATATGTAATAATGGTTTTAGATTCTTTCATTTCACATATCTCATGCTCTTTTATCAAAGAATCAGTAAGTGTCTTCTTCGTACTATTATTGCCTCCAAATTTTCGTTTAAGGGATTTTTAAGTATTATTGAATCCAAACGTAAGGGAAATGACGATGTTTAAATTAACAAATTGAAACTTAATTTTTAAATATTTTAATTTAAGAAATCATTATTTGAAATTTAGCATTTAATTATTCTATTTAATAAATTAATTATTTTGTATTTAGTCTTTAATTATTTTAATTCAGGACTTAATTATTTTAAATTTAGTATTTAATTAATTAATTTCAAGAAATAATTATTTTTTAATGTAGTCTTTAATTATTTTTATTATATTAAATTTAGCATTTAATTAATTTCAGGAATTAATTATTTTGAATTTGGTATGTTAAGTAACTTATTCTTGATTTAATATTGTTTATTATTGCTCATGCACTCCAACAAGGGCTTAATAAGAAAGGAAAACAAATGACTATGACAAATTTTTTGGTTGGTCATGACTTAAATGACTATGACAAACTTTTTGTTGGTTATAACTTTCAAATGCACGTGAACTTTGCTGTTTTAAATTTAAACTAGCCACGTACAAGAGACAAGTACATGCTACAATTTGTGGTTCTCTTTATCATGGGCTTTTTATGTTGAACATAAACGACTAATTGATCTTTTTATTTAAAGAGTTTAATTTAATGATATGATAAATATTTGTCACCAGGTTAAGAATTAGTACAAACAATTATGAAGTGAATTTGGTAGTACAAACAATTATGAAGTGAATTTGGTATGTGCATATTGAGATTGTAACTTTTGATACGCATAAGTTGTAAAGTTTTCGACAAGTGTTACAAGTTTATCCGTATGCACTACACTGCATTATAAAATTGCTTTCCATTTATTTGCGGTTGTCCCCATCCTGTCCATTGTGAGCGTTCAGAGAAAAATAGAACATAACCTTCATTCTTTTAAAAATCAAATAACATCTTTAATTTTAAAAGTAGATGATATTATTCATTATTCTTTATTTTATTTTTAATACCTACTGAATTATTGTATTAACTAATAATTTCAATTACTGTGACATACTTTATTTTATTCAATTTATTTCATTAAAATAATTAACAATTGTTTTAATTATCCAATTCAAATAGTATTTAATAGTTAACTGTATGATTTAATTGACTATACCAAAATACAACTCTTCTATTACATTAATTAACAAGCATTTTAATTATTTAATTCAAATTGTGTTTAATAGTTAATTCTATGACCTTTTTTAATTATCAAAATATACTAAATGGCTCTTCTATCAAATTAATTTACAATTGTTTTATTTATTTATTGAAAGAGTTTTGAAACCTTAGTTTTATGATTTAATTTAAGCAAATTTTGTTCAATTTCTTTTATTTCAATCTCAGTGCTAATTATACATATTCTTTAGATCAATTAATTACTTATTATAGTAAACTTCTATCCAACATGCTTTTACATCTACAAAATAAATATGTCATAAAAGCTTACTCTTATGTTTCAAAGACATGCAATATGGGTGACCAAGCATGCGAACTTGATTCATCCACATGTAAAAATAATGATGGATATAGTGAGTTTTTAACACCTCTTATCGTTCGTTCACTGATATTCTAATAAAATCACCATCTCGTAAGAGCACTAGTCGAGAGGTGGAGATTTGAGACCCGCACTTTTCATCTTTTGCTTGGAGAAACCACAGTACATTAGAGGATGAGGCCTTGGAATTGGGTCTACCAATTGATGGGGAAGCTGATACTGGATTCGGATTCACAAGTGGTGATTTGGTCTTTGTCTGCCAACACCTTCTCGGTGTCACACCTCCTAAAAATATGGTATTACGAAATATCATCAAGTTGTCGTGGTTAAATAACACTTTCCAACAACTTCCTGAGAGTGCAATAGATGATGGTGTAGCTCAATACGCTCGAGCACATATTCTATCATTAATTGGAAATATGTTGATGTCTGACACATAAGCTAGTAGAGTACATTTGATGTATTTGTTGTTATTGGCTAATCTAAACAATGCCTCATATTTTAGTTGGGATTCAACTATTTTGGCATCTATGTACAAAGTCAGGAACAATGAATCTCTTTATGATAAACAGATTCATTTTGCAAGTTCGTTATTACGGGTAGTTCCTACAAAGGATCAGACTAATGACGTATACAATACTTGAATTCTCGATGTAGATGCTACATAGTTGGTTCTCATCCTTCAGAGACTATGGGTATAATAGGAGCATCCGTCAACAAAAGGATCCTCCTAAGATGATCATCTCGTGGCTATTGAGAACGAATCAAATCAGATGGTTCTATTTCTTATTCTTAATGTTTTTGATCTCGGTTTCGTAGGAACAAGTCATAGAGATTAGACCATGGGTTTGACTACAACCAAGAAAACATTGGTGGATGTATGCTTCTGCTTCAATGCTGGGCTTGGGACCAGATTAAATGCTTATCCTCATCGTTTTCCCCTTATTTGCAAAAGAAATTGATGCTAGAATTAATTATCCACCTGCTAAAAGATAACACTCGTCATACATAATCAATTTACCTTAACCTTCTTTTTTTATTATTGTAAACATAACCTTAAACCTTCAAAATTGTGTTTTATTTTTTAAAGGTGGTCACAAGCAGCATTGCAAAGATAACACCCACCAAGCAATACCGTGGGTATTATCAGGCAAACTTTGGGCAACTTACAGCCAAAGAAGGTATTTTCTTAACATTTTTGGGCTACATATAATATTATCCAAAAGTCTACTCCCCTCATTATTGGTGACATGTCTCCTATAAGTCGAGTTGTGGTGCCTCTCATATGCTTCGTCACCGTTGAATTCTAGCAAGTTAATAAGGTCGGGTTTGTCACCCATTCTAACTGACCCATTAAATTTAGATGAGTTGCATAAACAAGATATGAGGGGCAGAAAAGACCGGTATTGGCCACAATACCATCAAAACTGGATAGCGATGTGGAACGATCGCCACAATAGACTCATTTAAGGAGTCCACTTTAATGGCAATAACCATATGCGTGACAACATGTTGTACATGCAATGATATATTAGCCACACTATTTGGTACATTTCGCCTTCACAAGATGCACCAGACGACGATGTATGTTCACACACCTTTTCTTTTCATTGTCACTTTACTAATTTTTTTCCCTTAAAGTATGACACGCCACAAGATACCGAGCATCAACCTCAATATCAATATGTTAGGTCTTCTTCTTTCCATCCACAATTTCCTGCTCACACATTTGGTCACCCAAGTTACTATGGTGTTTCTCCAACTCCACCACCCACATACATCGACCATCATTCGCAGATGTTATTCCAATCTCTGATGAACCAGGTTCCATATGCGTTTAACATGTTTTCATCTCAAATGCCCGATTTTTCACCTCTGCCAAATATATTTGGAACACATCATTCACTCCACCATCTACATTCCATCCATCGTCATCCTCACAATATTATCAGCCCACAATGCCTGCACCCGAGCCCCAAAATGAAGACGATGACGATAATGACGATGATGAAGATAATGACTCTCATCCAGTACCACCCCATTACACCATACCATACCTAGAAGACAAAGAAGAATACCTAATTATGGCGCGTCGTCACATAAATAATTTATTACATTTTGTAATCATATTAATTAACTCTTATATTGTACTATTTTTATTAATTAATTTGTGTATAAATTAATTTTAATATATGAAAAAGCATTTTCACTTTTAATTCGTATATCAATTCGCGGATCAATTCGTGAATAAGCATTTTCACTTTTAAATGTTCTAATAACTCAAACAACATCAATTGAAACTTATTTCTAATCAATTTTCAATTATATGTGATGTGGTTTATTAATTAAGGGTCTTAATATAAATTAGCCATCATCACCTACCCATCTTAATAATGCAATAAAATTAGTGGGCCTAATTCAAGCCATATCACTATATAATTTCAACAATATACTTATTTGAAAGATGTAAAACAACACTACCTCGTTAACTTGTTTCAAAAAATACTCTAATTTGATAATAATTTGTTTAAACATTTCAAAGACAAAATAATAAAGGGACTATAGAGTTTAGTTAGAGGTGTATGGTACTTGGAATGAGAACCATGAAGGTGGGGTATTTATAGTTGTGTGAAGTATGAAGAGAAGGTGGTGAGTAATAGTAATAATAACTTTTCTAAATGTGAGAATATGAAAGTGGAATGGTGATGTGGGGAGCATACACTAGGAAATGGGGAAGTCGGCTTAACGAAATTTGCTAAACAAAACTCAAAAGGGGTGTTCGAAGCATGCAGAAAAAATAACGCAGATAGCAGAATACGTGAATAGTGCAAAATACGTGAATAGTGCAAAATACACTGAAATTGTGCCATGGTTGCACGATTTCAGTTGTATTTTTTTCATACTAAAATCGTACCACCCTAGTATGATTTTAATTAACTTAAATTAACTCTCTTGCTTAAATTAAGTGATATCGTGTGAAGATGACATGTTCTTACAGAGGCCGGGAGGTCAGTTGTCTTCAATACTATTTACGCTCCTACTATCTGGGAATTGAATGTCAAATGTATCTTTATCAGGGGGCTCCTATTGGAGAGGGAGGATTCCTGCAAAAAGGCGCTCCGATGCCAAAGTCAGTATCCGGATGTCGGAACTATTAATTAAGGAATCGAATCGTACCTGTATGGCTTTGGACCTTGGTATTTATAGAGGTCAAAACCTGTACGGATTAGTTGTGATTGGTTGAGGTCTCTGACCGTGGCAGCCTTTTGTCAATTGCTACTGTCAGTGTTGGTCTGCTGAGCTGTCATTTAATACAGTCATATCAGGCGGCCTCTATGTGGGTATGGGCGTTTACTACTCGGTTCATACCGTATAGTGGTCGCCCATGCCGATACACTAACCTCCCAAGCTCGATTGATAAACATGAGAGGTTCATATGTCGTCATTGTTGTCATCGTCTATGGGCGTATACAATTCGGGGCCTTTTGATATGAGTTCAAGGGGTGATAGCCATAGGCATTTTCGCCTATGGGCGCGCATATCTCGGTTTTACTGCCATTAGGCACTTCTTCAAATGCTTATGTAAGCCCTACCTCGAGATCCGCAAGATCGGACGACTGGGGAAATGTAACGTTGCCCCTTACTGTTGGTGGTGGGCTCTCCCTATAAATAGTAGAGGCTGATAAGAGTTTCCTTGTCGCTTCTTTTGGATCCTTCGACATCCGATATCTTGAGTATTCTGGGCGACTTCGAGGGTGGCTAGGTGCAAGGCGTTCATACCAACAGGTAACCATGTCCTCCTCTTCGTTTTCTTCTTCATCTCGCCCTACTGAGTCTACCAGTAGCGTATCGTCTCGTGGTTCCGCCCGGGGGGCGGGTTCTACTTATACTAGCATGTCCGAAGGGGCGTCGAGATTTGGGGTGCGGGAAGACCATGTGGATCAGGCGTCATAGTTGGCTGCTGAGGGTGACCTTCCACGTTGATCAGGATATGAATGGGCGAGTCCTACAGTGACTCGTCATTGCTCTAAATATCGCTAGTCATTTATGGTCAAGAGTTATGCAATGACATATTGTATTTTTGCGGATGGCGTTCCTGACGGTGCCTTATCTGTGGAAAGGTGTTCAGCCATTAACAACATTTGCCATGGGCGTGAAGGGTATCACTCAGATTTCTTCTTCATGTACGCCTGCTTGTTTACAAATTCTCATGTTCGAGTTCCTTTTGACGAGTTTACAGTGAGCGTCTTGCGTACGTTGAATGTGGCGCCTACCCAACTGCACCCGAATTCTTGGGCGTCTCTTCGGGCTTTTCATGTTCTGGCGGAGATATTTCATTTGAGGCCATCTCCTCACGTGTTTCTTCATTTCTATCGTGCCTGCTCTTCTCGTCCAACAAAGTGGACGTCGTTAGTAAGCCAATCAAGGGCTGCTCTTTTCACTCCTTTTTGCTCTTCCTACAAGTATTTTAAAAACTCTTTTTTCAAAATAACCATATCGCCCAATGGGCGACATTATTTCTTCAATGGGGATGTCCCCAAATTTCCTTTGTATTGGACGCGTGATCCCCATTGCCTATCTGTCTTGGCCGAGGTCGCCCATGACCGAGGATGACAAGCAAATGTTTGGTATTTTGGATCAGTTCCCTTGGCGTCTTCCCATCCGAGAAATTCTTAAGCTTTTTCTTACTTCCCGTCGTTGGGTGCATTTGAAGGGTATGTTATTTAATTTTTTGACTGTTGGATAGCCGGTTTTAACTTTGCTGAATCATTTATTGTTTTGCAAGTATCATGGCTCAGCAAGGTGACAACTTTATGGAGAGGCTTAGGCAAATCAAGGCCGAGAGGGAGGCTTTGGGCGACAAAGCTTTCGGATCTGCAGCGCCCATTCCACCTTCTCCTGTGCACCCTGACCGCGACCCCCAACCTACCCCTGACAAAAGAAGTAAGAGGAAAACCAAAAAACATTATGCCGCGCGCCACTCGCCTAAGAAGGCTCGGGTGGAGGCTCCATTTAGCGTGCTCAGCAACAGGGATCAGCTGTTTGCCCTTGACCTTGGTTTTTACAACGGGGTGAACATGTCGCTCTCTTCTGTTGAGCGTGGGACGTTAAGTGCTACCTCGACTAAGGAGCTTGATGACGCCTTCTTGGAGATGCAAAGTCGCACCCTTACCTTCCAAGGTTTTGCGTCTGGAATGGTCCAAAGGGTCATCATCTGAGGTGGCTAAACTGAAGAAGGAGTTGGTGGTCTCGAATGAGTCTTTGCAGACAGCACTAGATGCTAATACTACTCAAGGGGAGGCTTTGGAGAAGGCTGAGTCAAACCGAGAAGTTCTGAGATCTCAGCTTGAGGCGTCTGAGAAGGAGCGAGATCGCCTTTGCGTCGAGTTGAAGAATACTAAGGAGACATTAGCCGAAGCTACAGCCGCCCATGATCAGGAAGTGTCCACCAGGGTACAACTACAGGCGGAGGTTAATGATCTCAAAGATTATGTTTTGTCTGTCCATTCTGGGGCTTTCCGACAAGCTGTCCGCCAAGTGGTGCTTCTTTACGGAGTGCCTAAGAACAATGACATGGATGAGAACAAAGAGGTCTTTAATGGACGTCTTGTTCCCATCAAAGATTTGCCTCTTTTATCTGCTCGTGAAACTACTGCTACGGCTGTGCTAGATGACGACTTGGTTGATGACGATGAGAAGACGCCCTGAAGCTTGTGATGTACCTGGTTTTTTGTAGTTGAACCAATTTTTGGATAGCTCCCCTATGTATTTTTAGATCACTTTTTGTTGTTAGCGGTGGTTGCTCTAGCAACCTGTTGATAAATTTGTATAGGTTGCTTTGTGCAACCCTTCTTTTTGTATATGGGAGACTCCCTTTCGTTCTTCTAATGATATAAAAAGGCGTTTATTTTTCTTTTTCAAAAGCACTTTGCAGTTATGAGCATTTAAAAATGTATGATATTTAATTGTGGCCTTTAATAACTTTGTTAAGCACAGTATTCCGATGCGTTATGTAGCAATTTACTTCGCGGTGTTATACTTTCCGGATGACGAGAGGGCATCTTGGCCCTTCAACATCTCGTTCCTTATGTCGAGGAGAGTTTTGTGGCGCCTTACCTTCCATTTAAACTATGAGCGGGTACTTTATTTCTTTGTAAAAGGAGGGCGTGGTAAGCGCCTTACTCCCCGCGAGGGTTTAATGGTTACCTCGCTCCTTATTTAGTTAACAGGGCTGGAAAGGTGCGATAGTCGCTCTCACTTATTTGGATAGTGGAGGGGCGTGATGGGAGTCTTATTCCCTCTTAGGTGATGTGAGGGCGCGTTGGGCGCCTCATTACCTACTTGGGCAATGGAAGAGCGCGAAGGTCGCCGCTGCTCATTTGAGTAATGGGAGGGCGTGATGGGCGCCTCATACGCCACTTGAATAATGGGAGGACGCATTGGACGCCTCATTCCCCACTTGAATAGTAGGAGGGCGCGTTGGGCGCCTCATTCTCCACTTGAATAATGAGAGGGCGCGTTGGATGCCTCATTTCTCACTTGAGTAGTGGGAGGGCGTGTTGGACGCCTCATTCCCCACTTGAATAATGGGAGGGCGTGTTAGGCACCTCATATCCCATGGAGTTCTTTGCGGTTTTTTCTTTTTTATAACACCTTTACCAAAAAAATGAGTTTCTACATTAGTGGAATTTCAAAATTACAAGTGCACGAAATGCAATTCAACTGAAATAAAACTTCAAATGAGTGGCGTTCCAAGTCCTTGGTATGAGTCGGCCAACCAATGTCTTTACTAGTGGTCTCGCGAATGCAGAAAGGTCTCTCCCAGTTTGACGAGAACTTTCCCTCTTTCTGTCTTGCGCCACTTTGCATTCTCCATACGAGATCTCCAGGATGGAAACATCGTGTATTTACCTTCGAGTTGTATCTTCTTGCCACCCTCAACTTCCCGGCTTCGTCCCTAATTCTTGCTCTGTCTCGAAGCTCATTGATGAGATCTAGGCTAGCAGCCAAACTCTCATTTTTTAGAGACAAGTCTATCAACTGTCGTCTCAAAGTGGGTATTCCGACTTCAACATGTATCATAGCGTCTGTGTCGTATATCAGACTATACGGTGTTTCCTGGGTTGAAGATTGGGGAGTGCATCTATACGCCCAAAGTACTTCCAGTAACCCCTCTGGCCACCTTCCCTTTGCAACGCCAAGTCTCTTTTTCAGTTCACTTAAGATGACTTTATTTGCAGCTTCAGCTTGTTCATTTGTTTGGGGATGCTCCACTGAGCTGGTGACATGCCAAATTCCTAGCCCTTCATAGAAATTGATTAGTCCTTGGTCGATAAATTGTCGGCCGTTGTCAGTGACTATAGTGTGTGGAACTCCAAATCGACAAACTATGCTCTTCCAAACAAAATCTTGGACCTTTTTTGCAGTAATAGTTGCCAATGGTTCCGCCTCTATCCATTTGGTGAAATAGTCTATTCCCACCAACAAAAACTTACTCTGTCCTTTTCTTGGGGGGAATGACCCTATGATGTCCATTACCCACATGGCGAAGGGCCATGGCGACATAATGCTATGTAAGATTTCTGGTTGAGTGTGCATAGGATTCCCATATTCCTGACATTGTCTGCACTTCTGCACATACCCGGTGCAGTCTATTTTTATTGTAGGCCAATAGTATCTTGCTCGCACAACTCTGTTAGCCATGCTTCTCGCCCCAAAGTGTAGTCCACATATTCCGATATGAAGTTCTTCCATAACATACTTAGCTTGGCTCATGGTGAGACATTTCAACAATGGTTGTGAATAACCTCGCCTATACAACTCTCCTCCAATCAGCACATATCGTGCGCTTTGTGCTTTCATCTTCTGCTCATCCTCATCTTGGCAGTTGTCATTCTGTAGATATCGCCTAATGGGCTCAAACCATGGCGTTTCAACTTCTGTTGCCAAAGTGGTAGCTAACGGAACTTCCACACTGGGGGTATTAAGCTTCTGTTGTATCACAGACTTGTGACAACTTCTCTTCTTAGTGCTGGCTAACTTAGAGAGCAGATCTGCTCTCGCATTATGTTCTCGCCTAACGTGTACTACCTTGAGCTTTTCAAATTTCTCCATGACTGTACGAACTTTGTAGTAATATTGGAGTAGGAGAGGATCTTTGACTTGGAAATCGCCATTCAACTGCCCAACGAGGAGTTGAGAATCACTATGGCACACCAAACAATCGGCTCCCATATCCCTTGCTAACTCTAGGCCTGTCAGCAAAGCCTCGTATTCCGCTTGATTGTTCGACGTTTTAAATTCGAACTTAAGAGATTGTTCAAGCACGAATTCTCCAGGTCCTTCGAAGAAAATTCCTGCTCCCGAGCCCTTTGGATTTGATTCGTCTACATACAACGTCCAGAAAGGTGACGCCTCGTCCAAGCTGTGCTTCATCTCAGCCACGAAATTTGCCAAATATTCGGACTTAACGGCTCTTCTTGGTTCATAGCGGATTCCGTACTCAGACAGTTCGACTGACCATCCAATCATTCGTCCTGCTAAGTCAGGTTTTCCCAATATCTTCGCAATGGGAAAATTGGTTTTGACTATTATCAGATGACTCTGAAAGTACGCCCTCATCCGCCTGACTGTCATTACTAACACCAATGCGACCTTTTCGATCATTTGATATCTGACCTCCGCCTCTTGGAGTTTCCGGCTAACAAAGTAGACCGGCTTTTGCTCTCCCTCACAGTCTTGAACAATCACCGAACTTACTGCCTCTCCTGATACGGATAAGTATACTATAATTGGCTGGCTTAGAATGGGCTTTTGTATAACTGGTGGACTTGCTAGGAAATCTTTGAGCTTAGCGAAAATGGTCTCACACGGTCATCCCAGCTAAAACTTGAAGTTTTCTTAAGTAAATTGATGATGCGCTTCGTCTTCTTAGCCATCTTTGGCATGAATCTTAACAGCGTCATAATCCTTCCAATTAACCTCTACACTTCCTTGACGTTTCTGGAACTCTTCATTTCGATGATCACTTTGCACTTATCTGGATTGGCTTCAATGCCACGATGCGTGAGCATGAAGCCAAAGAACTTTCCGCCTTCCACACCAAAAACGCATTTGTCCGGATTTAATCGCATGCCTACCGCCCTCAACGCCGTGAACACCTCGTGCAGATCTTGAATGTGCCCACTGCGAGATTTGGACTTTACCACGACATCATCAATGTGGACTTCTACATTTCGTCCAATGAGACCCTTAAACACCTTATCCATGAGCCTTTGATATGTTGCTCCTGCATTCTTCAATCCGAAAGGCATAACTTCGTGAAAGTAATTGGCTTCATCGGTCATGAACGCCCTTTTTAACTTATCTTTGGGATGCATGCTTATCTGATTATAGCCTGAATAGGCATCCAAGAAACTTAGCAACTCGTTTCCTGAGGCGCCATCAACTAGGCGGTCAATACTAGGAAGTGGGTAGGCATCTTTTGAGCATGCCTTGTTCAAATCAGTGTAACATGTGCACATCCACCATCTTCCATTGGTTTTTTTTTACCATGACAACATTTGCCAACCATGTGGTATAGTGCGCCTCTCGAATAAAGCCAGCTTGTAGTAGTTTTGCGGCCTCTGCACAGGCTGCCAATCTCTTTTCTTCACCCAACTTCCGCTTTTTCTGGGCGATGGGTTTGGCTTCCTTACACACTGTCAACCGGTGCACTATGATGCTTGGGTCCACTCCCGACATGTCAGTTGTCGTCCATGCAAACATGTCGATGTTGTCCATCAGCAGCTTGATTAATCTGTCTCTCTCGGTTCCTGACAGCGAAGCTCCTATCTTGGTACAATGTTCGGGGATCTTTTATTGGAATGGAGCACACCTCCTCGCCTGGCTCTACCCGAATATCATCAACTCTTGGGTCCAAATCAGTGACCACCACCATGTGTTCACACCTTTGGGTCCTCTCTCTGCTTCGTTCAAAGGACCTCTTCTCGCCCTCTTCCCTTTCCTCCCTGGGCTCAATTTTCAAACTAGCAGCGTAGCATTCTCGTGCCATTTTCTGATCCACATGCAGGGTGATAACATCCCCTGAGGCTGAAGGAAACTTCATCACGAGGTGAGGTGTCGATACTATGGCGCCAAGGTCATTGAGAGATGGACGACCTAACAGTACGTTGTAAGAATTATTGGCCTCCACCAGGAGGTATCTGATCTTGATGACCTTACATGTTGCTGCCCCTTCACCAAATTTGGTATACAGGTCAATGTATCCTCGCGTGTCTACCCTTTCGCCTGAGAAACTCACAATCTAATCTTCGGAACACTGGATGTCGGACTCAGAGATCTGCAACTTCTTGAAAGTTTTCTAGTACAAGATGTCAACTGAGCTTCCTTGATCTACCAATGTCTTTCTGATGACAAAGTTTTCTATCTCGACGGTTATAACCATTGGGTCGTCTTGTGTAGGATCGATTCCTCTGAAATCAGCATTGGTAAACGTTATTGGCGACATTCTCTTCCTGAGGGGAGTTATTACGACATTAACAGCCTGCACTACTCTAAGATGTTTTTTTCTTACAGTCGCGGTTGCCCCACCTCCCGCAAATCCTCTAGCTATTGTGTTGATGACCCCACGAAGTGCGGGTTCAGTCTGTTGACCCGTGGGTGTGATCTCCATCCTTTGTCGACGAGGTGGTTTCGTGTTCTCTTCCCTTCTCGGACGCTTTGAGTGTTGGGCGTCATTGCGACGTCTGAAAGTTCTTCCCTTCTACTCGGCCCTTTGTGTCGGCCGCTAGACAAACTGTTTCAAATGTCCAGCTTGTATGAGCTCCTCAATTTTATCCTTCAATGTTGCACAATCTTCCGTTGTGTGGCCATAATTTTTGTGAAACCGACAATATTTACTAGTGTTGGCGTTACGCGGGGTGGCTCCTCTTCTGGGCATGGACAGTAGGGAAGCATGCAACGCTTCTTCTAGAATTTGTCCCCTGTTTGCCGTCAACGGCGTGTACTGCTGAAACCGCGACATTCTAACTTCTCTGGTCTTCACGTACGTCAGAGGAGGGTGCCTATTTTCCCGAGGCTTGACCTTTTCTTGGAAAGAATCGGCCCTTAGATGATTTTTGAATTCTCTGACCTCTTCAAGTTGCATGAATTTAGTGGACCTTCTTTTAATTTCTTCCAAACTATATGCCGGTCTTATGCAGAGATTGTCTGCGAATGGTCCCGGTTTAAGTTCGGTTACTAGATGATGTAAGGCTACCTCCGGGTTAAGGTCACGAATTTGGAACGTAAGGTTTCCGAACCTCTCCATGAAAACTCGGAGAGTCTCAGTTTTTTCCTGCCGCAAGTTAACTAGTGACATGGACGTCAAATGGTGCGGTCTGCTGGCAGCGAACTGCGCGTTAAAAAGACTTACAAGAGTCTTAAAACAGTCAACAGAGTAGAGGGGAAAATGAGTAAACTAGCTCAAGGCCATTCCTTTCAGGGAGTTTAGGAATATCTTGCACATCACTGCCTGGTTAACCGTATACAGGCGCATGTCTGTTTCATAAGCCTCCACGTGTTCATCGGGATTCGTCATGCCATCATATTTGTTTATGCTGAGCCCCTTCCACTTGGCTGGTAGTTCAGTACCGAGAATGTCGTCGGTGAAGGGATGGCGCTGCTCCAAGTCGGGCGTGACATATCCCGAGTTTTCCAAGGGAGACTCTTCTTCATCAACACTCTGGTCCCTATGAATTCGGGATCGATTTGAGTGAGCCACGGCCTTTGCGCGTTCTGTTTCCTGAGTCGAAGGAGTAGATCGCTCCCATAGAGGTTTCTCCTAATGTCCTTGTTTTCCTGTCTTAGAACATGTATTTCCTCCTCATTCTTGCGTCTGACAGACCACAATTCCTCCTCGTTCTTCCTCCTTATCTCCTCTACTTCATGCTGAAGGGAAAGGATGAGAGTCATTGGGTCTGGATTCGCCAGCACACTATCTCGCCTCTGATTGTGAACTTGACTTCGGGTTGAAACCATCCAACTTGCTTAATTACCGCCTCCGGCCCCACGGTGGGTGCCAAATGTTCTTATAGAGGCCGGGAGGTCAGCTGTCTTCAATACTATCTACGCTCCTGCTATCCGGGAATTGAATGTCAGATGTATCTTTATCAGGGGGCTCCTATGGGAGAGGGAGGATTCCTGCAAAAAGGCGCTCCGATGCCAAAGTCAGTATCCGGATGTCGGAACTATTAATTAAGGACGTGTAAGGATTAGTTGTGATTGGTCGAGGTCTCTGACCGTGGCAGCCTTTTGTCAACTGCTACTGTCAGTGTTGGTCTGCTGAGCTGTCATTTAATATGGGTATGGGCGTTTACTACTCGGTTCATACCGCATAGTGGTCACCCATGCCGATACATGACACAAGTTTACTTATTGTACTAAAATTCTCAGTTTAATAAAATTTTGTTATTATTATACAATTTCTTCGTTATAAAATCGTACAACTTGATACAATTTAACTATAGAGAGAATAAATTTTTCTTTTGTCCATTCTAAAACTTTTTAAAAAATTATCTTAAAATAGAAAAAAATGGATGATCCTTTCTATTTTTTATCATACTTTCATAATTTAGGATTGATAATCACAATTTTAATTTATAAATAAAATTAATAATAAGTAAATCAAGTAAAATTGTGAAGAAAAATATAGTAACAACTAACAAAATAAATGTGTAACATAAAAGAAATAAAAAAATCACAAAAGAAAGATGAAAGAAAATTAAACTGGTAAAATAAAAATAAAAGGTTATTTATGTAGCAATTAATAATAAAATAACCAATTTTTTTAAGAAATAAGATATTAAAGTATTGTTATTATTATTATTATTTAAATAGTTTAATTTAGTTCCTTTATTTTTAAAATTTTAATTCAATTCTCTATTTTTTTTTTAATGTTTACCATTCTCATTTTGTTTTTCTAATTTTGACACTAACAATATAATGTAACCCAGAAAGAAAAACAACATTTAATATATTTGCAAAATTAAATATCAAATTGAATATCTACAAATAGAAAAATAAAATTTAAAATTAATTAATTTAAATAAAATAGGAAAAGATTTAATAAAAAATATATTTCACGTTGTTAAATTGTTTTTACAATGTAAATACGATTTTTACTCTCTTGGCATAAATGCCAGCAAACTAAACGAAAATTACTAACCAAAAAATTATTCCATAAAATATTGCCGCAAATAATTTAGCAATTAGGAGATAGGCAAAGGCGAGGGCAATTTCGTTCAAAACCCCAACACCAACAAAACCCTCTAACCCTGCCACGCCGTTTTCCTCATCTCTCCCTGTTCTTCACTGCTCCGCCGCCAGTTCCGTCGTCCAACGAGACCGAAGCCGTGCCCCGAGATGGGTGAGATTGAAGAGAACGATGCTCTTCCAAAGAACAAACCTTCCACTGAAAAGGTACTTACGCACAGAGTTTTAAGGACCCTAACATAGTTCATGGATACCTCATAATGTCATTGTTGTTTTCCCTACTATATTGCATTTCTTTCGCAAACGAATGCTGAAGCAAAATGTAGTCATCTTTGGATTATTACTCTGTTAATCCAGGAGCATGCTTGGTGACTGTTGTTTCTGCTTTGTATTCTGATTTTTTTTATTCTTGATTTGATAATATTGCTTTGCAGGATATCTCTTCCGAGCTTGACTTGAGAATGAAGAAGTATCTCAGAGGAGAAAGTGCTAATTTGGAGGTACAAGTCATTGAGGTTGCTGGTATTGAGACACTGGTGCTTGATAATGGAACCTTTTAGTCTTAATTTGTAAACTATAATTTGCAGGTTTTGAAGGATAAAAAGCTGAAGGGTCAACTAGCTGCTAAGGAACAGCTATATGGAAAATCCGCACAAGCTGCTGCTAAGGCCGAGAAGGTATTACATTGAATTTATCTTTTATATTATTTTGTGTTTACATATCATATGCAATTGGATTGTTCATGAGTGTGGATGAAAGTTGTGCAAAATATCGACATGGTATGTTTGGTTGCAAGGTTCAGTTGATATTGGATTTATGATGAGGTGACATAATCAGATTAATCATGTTGGAGTGTTTTGCTTCATGGTGGATCATTGTTGAGCCTAGCCAAGTTATTAGTTTCTGGCATAGGTTGTTCATGTTTTACTTTATCAATGAATTGGTGGAAGCTTATGCTCAAAATTGGTGTGAAGAGATGTTAATCAAACCTGACTTGCGTGGAAGTTTAAAATATGACATTTATGCAATTAGTTAATTAGGCTATTAGCTTATAGTCAACATTGATGTTTTTTTTTTGTTAAAATATCCTTCCTATTAAGTAAAAATTCACCTATGCAGTGGCTTATGCCTAGTGAAGGAGGCTATCTGGAGGCTGAAGGCTTGGAAAAGACATGGAGGATCAAACAGGAGGCAATAGCTCATGAAGTAGATATCTCAGCCTCACGGAAACAGTATGATATTATTTTACCAGGTACTAATGAGTTTTTTATTTTAACTTTTCAATATTTTGGTATTAATTTCTTCTCTGGTACCTACTTGTGTATCATTATATCCTGTAAATTAAAAAATGCTTGATGTTCTTGTTAGAGAAATGTAGTAGTGAAGATAATATCATGAAGTTTGTGTATCTATATGGAACTAGCAGCACATTGGATTTGAATTGGTCTCTGGGGCATAGCTGTAAAACTCAGACTGGTTGCCAGTTTAGCCTTGAGCCAGAATTGTTATCAGTCTGGTCTAGTTATTAGATTGGACATGCACTGAACCCGGTGATGACTTCATTAACTCAGTGTTAAACTGGTAACCTGCATCCGGTTTAGATGTTAACCCATTAATTCATCGAACTGTCCAGCAGCACATTACCCGATGTCATCCATCAAGTCCAGGAATATGTGAAGTGAACTTGCTAAAAGGAAAATTCAAATTCAATTTAAAAATTGCACTAGCCTAGTTTGATCTCAAGTGCATAAGTTTGAAGCTATTTCCCTGACCACACTGCCAAAGCATTTATTTGGTATATGTGATCATGTGACAAATTGTGTGTGTGTGTGTATGAGTGAGAGAGAGTATATTACATATAATTTTTTATATATAGACTAGTTTATACGGTTCAATTATTGATCCATTGGTTCAGTCCGTAACTCATCGACCTTGTACCTGACTGTTTCAATAACCGGTCTGGTTTTTAAAACATTGCTATTGATTGTTCCTGCATGTGAAAGGCTACACTTATGGACTCTGGTTTATTTCATTGTTCTCTCAGAATCTTCTCTATTTATGAGCCATAAAGCCTTTATTTACCTTGTGGCAAGGAATGTGTATACCACTACTGATTATTGCTTGTAAATTATTTAATGGGTGTATTTATTTAGATATAGTTCAATAATATTATGAATTGGTAGAGATATGTGCTGCGTGTATGAATGTAGTTTATTTTCTTTCCCTGTTGTTGCATAATTGAAAACCCAAATTCTTCAGCTGCTAAGCTAAACCGTTGTGCTAGAGGTCAGATAGACCCTTTACACTCAATTCAAGGACATACAAATTTGAAAGCAAATGTGTTTGGTACAGTAACTTAATGAATAGTTGGGGCTTGGTGTGAGATGCAGGATGCATAAACTTTATTTTCTCTCCTGTTCTAAGATGATAAAAACCCTTGTTTTTTGTTTGCAAGGCCAAATCATTGTTCTGTAGACGAGATAAACCCTCTACAATAAGTCCAAGTGCATAAAAATTGAAAACTGATGTAACTTGCACATAATTGCTTGTCTATTGTTAAAGGTAGCAGATGGTCTTCTCTGTAAGGTTTTTGCTCTTAAATCCTGAATCTTATTACTGATAAACACTTTAAGAGATTTCCCCCCAACTGTCGTCATATTAAATATTAAGATTTAATGCAATGACTTCAATTTCAGTAAAAGTTATTGAAGCTGTGTGCTTCACAATTAATTGTCTAGTGAAAAAATTGATATTTATTTTATTTGATGTAGTTTTTTTTTTATTTTAGTTATACTGTAAAGATCATATTACTTTCTTTTTGACATTGTTCTTGACTTCGTTATCTTCTTGATTGGCCATTTATTGTATTTGTTTACAATCCATATTTGCAGAACTTGGTCCATACACTCTTGATTTTACTTCAAGTGGCCGGTATATGGCTGTGGGTGGTCGTAAGGGCCATATAGGAATAGTGGACACGATGAACCTGAGCCTAATTAGAGAGCTTCAGGTATGCACAATCCTACTTGAGCTTGCTAAGCAGGTTTTACCATTACTAAGCAATACATTTCATAATATGTTTTATTGTAACATTGTTCGATTTGTTCTTTTCTAGTGGTAATGTTCATCGTGACATCTTTACATGGCATCATTTAGTGCTGATATTCTACACTGGAAATCACCAAAACAATGTTTGTTGAGGTTTTTGTAAATAGCTAACTAGTAATTACCATAAAATTTTAAAACATAATTTTTAGCGAAGAAGCATTTATTTTTTTTTTTAAAATGACCGTAAGTTCATGTTAGCTGAAAACTGGTTACAAATACAATCGACCATATATGGATATTATTGAGTTTTCCAGAAAACTGTTTTTTATTGTTTCAGGTAAGGGAAACAGTACGTGATGTTGTATTCTTGCACAATGAGCTCTTTTTTGCTGCTGCTCAGAAAAGGTAATTTCTCATCCTTTATTTGGTATTCCTCTGTTTAATCTAAGTAACAACTGGGTTCTAACTGTAATTTGATCACTCTTGAATTAATGATGTTGACATGTAATCATTCTAGTTAGATGTTTGTAAGTATGTTGGCATGTGACACTGTCATAGTTAGGGTGTCAACACCATTAATTCAGCAGTAATAGAATAACTGTCAGGACCTGATTATCGTATTTATTATATCTGAATATTAAAAACTTTGATTTTTTTTGAGGTATCAATTTCAATTTTGGAGGCACTAAAAATTTATTTAACCCTTTAATCTGTATCGTTTCAACAAATGCATTTCTTAAATCTGAATGGTGAAATAAGTGTGGTTGGGGTAGGATTATGATTGGAAGTTCTAAAAATAAAAGAGTGACATGAATAAACTTTAATTAAAAAAATTTTGGGGACTGGGAACTTCAATTTATATTACGCATCCTACCTACACCCGGTATTCAAATTTGCTGACACTTGTTAACTAATTATGTGTGACTGAAAAAAATAGCATTGATTACAACATCAATGCATCATTTTTGTAGGTTTTTCTTGCAATAAATTATAGCCAACCTTGGGTGGTTTTAGGATTAATTTTTTTTTTCCCCTTGGAAGGTGGAACGAATTTTAAAACCATAATCACCAAATTCTTCTTTTTATGTTTCTTAATTCGATGTGCTTCCTGCTTATTACTTTGAAATGAATATCAGACTTCAGTTCTTTATATAATCCTTTAAGACTTTTGCTTTTCTCTCGTGTTTTGTGGTACCGTGATGAGCTTAATTAATCCATGTAAATCTTGTGATATTATGTTGTTTTTTTATGACTTGGAAAAGTTAATTAGACGCCCCCAAAAAGAAGATATCCCTAAATTGAAGTATATGATGACTTGAGAATTTGAATTTGACAGGTATCCATACATCTATAATCGAGAAGGCACAGAGCTTCACTGCCTTAAGGTTGGGATATTTCTTTTTCAATATTTTTTTTTTTTATAAAATTTAGCTATTAATGTATTATCATTGTCTGGAGTGTTTCTGCATATGCTCATACCTGATGAGCAAGTGTTTGTCTTTTGGATTTAAACCTTTCATTTTGGTATGCTTGACTTTTTAAATATCATATTTATTTGATATTTTCTTTCCAATGTCATTCATCTGAACATTCAATAAACTCTTTTACTACTTAGAAACTTGGTTATGTTATTACATGCGGATCCAATACTAGTGCTGCTTCACATTGCAATTAATCCTAATTTGGGCACTGTTAGGAGTTAGGAGAAAGGGAAGGGAAATTACTTAGGACCTATCATTCTGTATATTGAGCGCTTGATGACGAATAGGAGGATTGAAGGGAAATATTCATTCTGACCTGTATCATTCTGTAAATTGAGCACTTGCTCTTTGTAAAAGGAAATATTTCTTTTGAAGATGAAACTGTTGGAGGAGAGACCTTTTTCCTTTGTTATTTTCTTTTTCAATCAACCAAGAAATACAATCTTTCTATGCTTCTCTGTTTTCTAATTCGAGTTAACAGGCACCCCTTCATTTATTTGGTTAAGCTGGTTAAATCATGTTGAATTTAGGATTGGGATAACAGTAGTGGAACTTAATGATGATATTTACATGTAGAACGTAACAAGTGAGAACTCGTTATTGTGAGAAATTAGAACTATAAATCTGTGCAGTTAGTCATATTTGAATGATCTTAAAAGATAAATGCACATTTCTTTTGAAGTGATTATGTGACAACTAATTAACTTTTCATTTTGATCATTCAAATATGATTGTATGACTTTTTAGTTTCCATTCCTTACAATCGGAAGAGTTCTCAATTGATGCACCCCCTTTATATACGAGGAGGGATTAACTTACACATTAGGTCACAAACTTGTACACTCTTATATAATTTCTCACAATAATCCAGAGTTTTCTCTTGATTCGCCTCACACACACATGTATGTATATGATTTTTTTATTGATCCAATCCTTGAATTATAATTATATATTTACTTTGATTGTGTGTATTGAGATTTGTCAAATATAAGAATATAAGATAACGGTTCTTGTTATCTTATTTTTTAGAAGTGTATATTATGTCAATTTTGATATACATTGATGAGACATGGAATACTTTTGTATAAGATTTTGGACACATAATGCATCCTTATAGGACAAGCGGTTTCCTTTTTCTCCAGGAACATGGTCCAGTGTTAAGGCTTCAGTTTCTGAAAAACCATTTTCTCTTGGCTACAATCAATAAGTTTGGGCAACTTCGCTATCAGGATGTTACAATGGGTTCAATGGTTGGTAATTATCGAACTGGCTTAGGACGTACAAATGTGATGCAAGTAAACCCCTTCAATGGGGTTATTTCTTTAGGTCACTCAGGTGGTACTGTTACCATGTGGAAGCCGACCAGTTCTGCTCCTCTTGTCAAGATGCTATGTCATCAGGGGCCTGTCTCAGCGCTGGCATTTCACTCAAACGGCCACTTGATGGCCACTGCAGGGAAAGATAAAAAAGTTAAGCTTTGGGACTTAAGGAAATTTGAGGTTCTTCAAACCTTACCTGGTCATGCAAATACTCTGGATTTTAGTCAAAAGGGCTTACTTGCTGGCGGTAATGGTTCATTGATCCAGGTTCTGCGAGATGTTTCTGGTACACAGAATTATTCCAGGTACATGACTCATTCCATGGTGAAAGGTTACCAGGTAGAAAAATTAGTATTTCGACCATATGAAGATGTTTTAGGTATAGGGCATTCCATGGGTTGGTCTAGTATTCTTATTCCAGGAGCTGGAGAACCCAACTTTGACTCATGGGTTGCAAACCCGTTCGAAACTTCCAAACAGAGGAGAGAAAAGGAAATACGGGCTCTACTTGATAAGCTCCCTCCTGAGACTATCATGTTGGATCCCAGCAAGATTGGTACGGTGAAACCAAAAGGAGAGAGGCCAACAAAGAAAGAGAAGGAGGACGAAATGGAAGCTGCCGTTGAAGCTGCTAAGGGCATGAAACTGAAGAAGAAGACAAAAGGTAGAAACAAGCCAGGTAAAAGGGTACAGAAAAAGCAAGAGGCAGTTAGTAGAGTGAAGAGGCCCTACTTGGAGCAGAAAATTCAAGAAGAGGAAAACATGTCAAGAAAGAAGCAGAAAACTAGTGAGGGTGTTGAACTACCAAAATCTTTACAACGGTTTGCTCGTAACAAACCATCATCGTGATCTAACTTTCCAGTAATCTTGTATTCTATATGACTGTTCTTCCTTTTGATTATAAGCTTGTATTTTTTGTTGCCCTTCATATTTGTAGCCCTTTAGCCTCGAAGTCGGCGTTTTAGTGCCTTTTAATTGAGGCCATATCCAAATTTTGCCAGACACCCCTTGATTAGAGTTTTTTTTTTTTTTTTTTTAATACTAAAAGTCTTCTTTACCTACACAAGATATTGGTCGGGAAAACTTTCTGAAGTATTAATGATTCAGTTAAATAGAAGTGTTGTCTGGATTTTTGTAATAGAGCAGGTGCGACTCGAGTATCATTTCAAAAAGTAGGTGACGTTTACTCTACTATTTTGAAAACTGATTGTAAAACAGTAGAGGAGTAAAAAAGAACTTCTATAACTGTTTTGGTTATTATTGAGGATGGATATTCTAAAAGTTTTAAATCTTGTGGTTATTTCTTAAACATTCTGTAAGTTACTTAAGTTATGTTTGAATTGATGGAAAAAGTGAAATGAAATAAACTGAATGAAAACATAATATAATGTTTTTTTTTCATTTCTTATGGATGATTTTTTTTTCTTCCTATTATTTTAAGTAATGAATTGTTATTTTCAATGTTATCCTTATCATGAAAATTAAAAATAGAAGTTATATATTTTCTTATTGTGATTTGCTAGATGTCAACATGTTTTGTACAAATTTATAGACACTAATAAAAGTTCTCCTGGAGCCATAATCTGCAAGTAATAGAGGAGGTTAAAGAGCTACTGTAAAATGGTGTAATAAATGGTTTTCGATTGATTAGATCTAAATTTTGTATGGTTTGACAGATGGATATTTTTTTCATTTTAATTTTTCAATACAAACGGTGATTTTCTGTGCTGGTTAATTTGCTGTTGCTAAAACTGTTACTATTAGACCTATTATTATTTAACAAAGCATTGTACATTTTTTTTATCATTACTCAACATGTTGCAGAGTTCTACACCAAGAGAACCCTGTGGATTTACTGTGTAGGTAATGAACTATCAGACCATAAATTAAGATTATAGACATGGTAATATATGCATTTTTTATTCATTGAATTACTAAATGATTTTTTATCACGTGGATTAACCATCGTTAATAATGTTATTTATTGTCTTAAATAAACAATAACAAATAAAAAATATAACTAAATTTAATAAAATATAATAAATAAATTATAAAATATAATATTCTTGTACCAAAAAGTATTTTTTTAAATTTAATCTGACATAGCAAATTTATGAAATAATTATTTTCTTACTACTTATATTCTTTAAGATATTTAAAAGAAACATATATTAGCAGGGTTTGGTTATATTGGGTGATTTTTTAAGTTTATATATCACAAAAGTACTTTTTTATTACATAGCGGTTTGAGTAATAATATGATTTGTGTAATATCATTTAAAATAAAACAATTAGTTATTTAAAGTAATTTGTAAAACAATATTGTTATTTTAAATTAGTATATCAAGTAACATGTAGACATAGGTTCGATATTAAGGCATTTCTTCTTCATATAAGACTAACATTTTGCAAGTAAATATCTATATTTAATCATAAACTCATTTGATAGGTGAATTTTTTATGTACCTCATGAGTATTTTTTACTCAAAAGTATTTATTAGGTTCAAATCCAATTGTTATACATATACCATTATCAAATAATTAATTTTTGATAGTGATATTTAATAATTATGTACTTTGTTCTTTAATGATAAATATGATTCTTTTTCATTGCTATTGCTAACTTGTTGTAGTAGATAATAGTAAAGTCATCTTGTTGTTTACTCATTTTTTTCAAGTATTTTTCTAGTCATTGTTTGAATAGTCTTCTTTTTACGTTGTCACATGCTCTATTTAAGTTGTCAATGGTGCTAGTATTACTTGCCTTTTATATGTCCTAGAGAAAAATCTAAATTCAAGAAGGCATAAATTGATGTACTCTTTATGTCATCTATCAATCCTACCTAATCATTATTAGTATAGTTAACTAGTCTTGAGTTTGTTATAATTTTGTACCATATATCAAACTTCTTTATATCTTGTAGATATCTTAAAATTCTTTTTCTTGTTCTAAAATGAATTTATCTGGTCTTTGCATGACCTTGATAGAATACTTGTAACATACGTGATAATTAGTCATGTGGTTGTAAATATAGTAAGCCTCCATTTAAGCTTCTATAGCATGATGCATTGACTTTAGGTGTTCAATCGTCTTTTTGTAACTTTTATTTTGTCACCAGTGGAGTAACAACAAACTTACAATTATACATCTTGAATGTCTTTGGTAAAGTCTTAACATATTTCTTTTAAGAGATAAATATATCTTCATTTTATTGTCTTACCTTTACACCAAGGAAGTAATTCATCAAGTCAAGATAGATCATCTTGAATGTCTTTATCATGTCATATTTGAATTCCACCACATCTTTATATTGTTTCTTTTGTAGATAAGATCTTATAGATATAAAGATACAATAAGAGTATCATTTAGTATTAATGTTTAGTATTGACTCACTTTTGCTCGTCTTGAATCCTTGATCGGTGAAATTTTCATCAGTTTTGTTTTACCATGTTTGTGGAGCTTGCTTCAAGCCATATAAAGCTTTTCTTAGCCTTAACATTTCGGCTTAATTTTCTCTGCTTACAAATCCTTGTGGTTGCTCCACATCTATTTCTTCTTCAAGAACATCATTTAGAAAGGTTAGTTTCACATTCAATTGGCGAATACTCCATCCTTTTTGTGTTGCAAGAGTTATTGAATCTCTAATTATATGTAGAGGAGCAATTGGGACAGATGTTTCATTGTAGTCAATTCCTGGTTGTTGTGAGTATCTCATGACAAATAATATTTACCTTGTTTTTTGTATAGTGCCATCAAAATTGAGCTTTGATTTTGTTGAATAAAATGGCTTAGCCCATATTTTCTATTAGTCTGTTACTATTTTTATTTATAAATAAACAGTCTCTATGTGTGTATTTTACACAAGGGAGATTAATTCATAATTATTCACTCGTTCCCTTGATTGTGTTGTTTCTTTCACTAAAGATTCTATTTGTTTACAGGACCGGAGTTCGGGACAAATAATTGACACTGGATGTGAGTCTCATGGTCTTTATTACCTACGAACAACTGCACATGTTGGCACGGTTATGGATTCTCCATCTCTCCTTCATGCGCAATTGGGTCATCCTAGTCTTGCCAAGATGCAACAACTTGTTCCAAGTCTTTCCAAGTTATCCAATTTGTCTTGTGAGTCGTGTAATTTAGGAAAACAAAGTCGTAATTCTTTTCCTATAAGTGTTTTGCAACGTGTTTCATCCCCTTTTGCATTAGTTCATTCAGACATTTGGGGGCCAAGTCGTGTTAAGTCTAATTTAGGATTTCAATATTTTGTTACTTTTATTGATGATTTTTCAATATGCACTTGGTTATTTTTAATGAAAAATCATTCTGAGTTATTTTCTATATTTTAATCTTTTTTTAATGGAATTAAAAATCAATTTGGAGTTTCAATTTGAATCTTACGCAGTGATAAAGCTCATGATTATCTTTCTCATTCTTTTAACACTTTTATGAAATCTCATGGCATTCTTCACCAAACTTCATGTGCTTATACACCTCAACAAAATGGGGTGGTAGAGCGCAAAAATAGACATATTGTTGAAACTACTCATACTCTTTTAATTCATAGTGGAGTTCCTCAATGGTTTTGGGGTGATGTTATTCTTAGTGCATGTTATTTAATTAATCGTATGTCATCCTTAGTTTTAAATAATAAAATTCCTTATTCTATTTTATTCCCTCATGAACCTCTTCATCCTTTATCTTTTAAAGTTTTTAGGTCTAGTTGCTTTGTTCATAATTTTGGTCCTGGTCTTGATAAATTATCTGCTCGATCACACAAATGTGTCTTTTTAGGATTACTAGATCTAAAAAAGGATATAAATGTTTCTCATCCTCTCTTAACCGTTACTTTATTTCTGCAGATGTCACATTTATTGAGTCTTCTTTTTATTTTAAGTTTTTATCTTCTCTACCTGTGTCTCCATCCAATCAAGTACATATTCCACTTGTCTTTGATACTCCAGTTGTGTCTAGTGTACATAAAGATTCCTCTCATCCACCACCTCTTTAGGTTTACAGTCCATCCGATGACTCTCTTCTTGTGCTAGCTCTTCTGCCCTTTCCGGCTTCGACAATTGAACCTGATCTTCCCATTGTCATTCGTAAAGGTATACGTTCTACTCATAATCCCTCTCCACATTATATTGCATTAAGTTATCATAGACTATCTCAACCTTTTTATACTTGCCTTTCGTGTATTTCTTCTGTGTCAATTCCAAAAACTGTAGGTGAAGCCTTAACCCATCCTGGTTGGTATCAAGCAATGCTTGATGAAATAAATGCTCTTTAGAATAGTGGAACTTAGGAACTCGTTCCTTTACCTTCTGGAAAATTTGTTGTTAGTTATAGGTGGGTTTTTGCTATCAAAGTTGGTTCCGACGGTACTATAGATCGTCTCAAAGCTCGTATTGTGGCTAAAGGTTATACATAAATTTTTGGTTTAGACTATGGTGATATTTTTTCTCCAGTGGAAAAGATGGCTTCTGTTCGTTTATTCATAGCTATGGCAGCTCTTTAAAGATAACCTCTTTATCAATTGGATGTTAAAAATGTTTTTCTTAATGGGCATTTGGAGGGAGAAATTTATATGGCGTAACCTCCAGGTTTTGTTACTCAGGGGGAGTCTTCTGGATTGGTATGTCGTCTTTGCATATCTTTATATGGCCTTAAGCAATCTCTTAGGACTTGGTTTGGAAAATTCAGCAATGTTATTCAACAATTTGGTATGACTCGCAGTGAGGCAGCTCTTTCAGTTTTTTATCGTCACTCAAGAGCTGGGTCTATCTATCTAGTGGTATATGTTGATGACATTATTCTTACAGGTAATGATAACCATGACATCTCTCAGATAAAACAACATATTTGTCACCACTTTCAGACCAAAGATCTTGGCAAACTCAGGTATTTCTTGGGGTTTGAGGTAGCACAATCTAACAATGGTATTATTATCTATCAAAGAAAGTATGCATTGGACATTTTGGAGGAAACTGGATTGATGAATTCAAAATCTGTTGAAACACCCATGGATCCTAATGCTAAACTTCTACCCAGTTAGGGGAAGCCTCTTTTAGATCCTGAGAAATATAAAAGATTAGTTGGAAAATTGAATTATCTTACTGTTACTTGTCCTGATATTTCATTTGCAATTAGTGTGGTGAGTGAATTTCTTAATTTCCCATGTGTTGATAATGGGAATGCAGTCATTCGTATATTAAAATATATTAAAGGTTCTCCTGGAAAAGGCTTACAATATGGTCATAGTAACAATAGTAAAGTTGTATGTTACTCATCTGATTGGCCATGATCTCTGTCTAGTAGAAGATCTACTTATGGATATTGTGTTCTTATTGGAGATAATTTGATTTATCAGAAAAGCAAGAAACAACATGTTGTGGCAAGACCTAGTGCTGAAGCGGAATATAGAGTTATGACCTCAGCTACCTGTGAGCTTATTTGACTTAAACATTTATTTAAAGAATTACAATTTGGAGAGATCACTCAAATGACACTTATATGTGATAATCAGGTTGTTCTTCATATTAGCTCAAATCCTGTCTTTCATGAAAGGACTAAACATATTGAGATTGATTGTCATTTCATACGAGAGAAAATTATATCTGGAGACATCAAAACTGAATTTGTTAATTCGAATGATTAGTTAGCTAATATTTTTACTAAATCTTTACGAGGACCTATAATTGATTATATTTGTAACAAGCTTGGTTCATATGATTTATATGCACCCGCTTAAGGGGGAATGTTGAATATAATGGGCTTAGCCCATATTTTCTATTAGTCTGTTACTATTTTTATCTATAAATAAACAGTCCCTATGTGTGTATTTTACACAAGGGAGATTAATTTATAATTATTTTTTCCTTTATTTTAATAGATTTTATAGATGCATTTAAGTCCAATGATGTATTTTCCATGCAGGAAATCTATTACATCCCAAGTACTGATCTCTTCAATCATTTTAATATCTTCCTTGATTGTCTTGATATATACTTCTTGCTTTATTGCTTCTTCATAGCATTCAAGCTTAAGCATGGTCTTGTTCCATGTTTTATATATATCCAACAACGGTGTTACTTGTTTAGAGGAACACTATAGTGAAGAATCTAATCATTGTGTAGATAAAGGAAACATATTGGGTCTTTTGCCACTTATTGAAATTCTCTTTGAGGTTGTTGTACTGAGGCAAGGAAGTTTCTTCTCATAAGTTTTTTTTCTTCCCAATTCTAAAATCATTTTCACCAACTTTATCATCTTTACTAATGGTGAGCTTCTTAGTTTGTAAGTTGTATAATTTGTAACCTTGATTGTGTGAAGATTCCTCATATAATATTGTTTTGTATTTATGTATTTTTTTTATCAAGTATATGTATGTAGCAAATAAATTTGAAAACTCTTAAATGCCCAAGTGATGACTTTTGTCTACTATAATATTTGATTGACATCTTGTCTTTGACTTCTTTAGTTGGACATATGTTGAGACTACAAACGACAATGTAAATGGTCCCAACTCAAAAGTATTGGGTTGACCTTTCTCCTTTAGCATTAATCTAACCATTTTCACGACTTTGCAATTCTTTATTTTTGACACATCATTTTGTTATGGAAGATATACAACTATAAGTTGTCGCTCAATTCCTTCATCTTCAAAAAATCTATAAGACTTGTGCCACAATCACTTTTTAAAACTTTTATGTCTCTCACTTTGTTTCTTAAATTTAAATTTTTGAATATTCTAAAGAATTTTGGTTTCCTTTAATGAAGTAAACCATATCATTCTAGAAAAGTTATCAATGAAAGGCATAAACAACCTATTTTTCTTTAACTAGGGTGTCATCATCAAGCTACAAATGTTTGTATGGATTAACTCTAACAAGTCTTTTGCCATTCATGTCTTGTTTATTGAAAATAATAACTTGCGTTGCTTCCAAACAAACATCCTTCACAAGCTTCATTACTTTCTTTCAACTATGTAGATATTTCATCATGTTCTTTTGATATAACAACTTTAAAAGCCTGAATGTTAAGTGACCAAATCTTTGACGCCAAAGCCAGGAATCATCAACTTAGACTTTCATTACAACATTGATAGTATAATTAAAGCTTATAAGAAAACACCTATTTCTTTTATCCATGTTAACTTTACATATCTCTTGTATTTTGTTATCATAAATTATACATGCACAAACAAAAAGGTAACCTTTCTCCGTACTAGACCAATGTTCAAGAGACTCTCTTTAAGGTTAGGAATGAGTACGACATCTTTGATGAGTTTTGTACCTTTTTTTGTCACCACCATAATTATGTCTTTGTCTTTTGGTTTTATTAGAGTGTCATTTTTTAATCAAATATTTACTTTTACAAAGTGGTAATATGTCTAAAGATGTTCTTGTTTTTACTATGTGATTAATATCAAGAAGTGGACTTTAAGCCTAACTCAACCTTACAAAAATGGCTTATAAGGTGAGGTTTACACCCACTTATAAATTATTGAAAGACCTCATCTCTAGTTGATGTAGGATAGAAGTGGACTTTAAGCCTAACTCAACCTTACAAAACTGGCTTATAAGGTGAGATTTGCACCCACTTATAAGTTATTGAAAGACCTCATCTCTAGTTGATGTAGGATCTCCAACACACCCCCTCACGCCGAGACTCCTCAACTCGAGCGTGAAACCTATATGTAAGGGTGGGTCCGATAGCCCAACAACCTTCCTAGGATAGACTCTGATACCATATCAAGAAGTGGACTTTAAACCTAACTCAACCTTACAAAATCGACTTATAAGGTCAGATTTACACCCACTTATAAACTATTGAAAGGTTTCATTTATAGTCGATGTAAGATCTTCAACAATTAATACATCTAGTGTCCAAGAACCAACTTTCACTTATTTTATCACTAGATATTGAGTAGCATAAGAAATGTATTGTTTGAGATTATTTGCTTGATTTTTTTATAAAGACAATTTTTTCTTCATTCAAATGTTTCGTAGTATTGATATGTGATTTTCTACTATATTGACCATTTTTTCTTTTCTTTTTTCAAATAAGATGCACATAGAGCATATATATTTTTTTATTAAACTTAGAAAAAATGCTAGAATTTCTCTTTAAGATTTTTTTCATTTTTCCTTTCCTTCATTTCTATTATCATAAGATTGTAATTTGATCTTTGATTAAAAGACATCTTTTATATATTTATCAGAATTTATTATTTTATCATCGATAAAACAGATATATACTGATTTATTCAATCATAATTATAATTATGTTATATTTAGAAAAAAAATGTAAATTATAATCTTTATAATAATTTTCTTATCAAAAATAGTTTTTCACATACTCTTATTTAATTAATTAATTTTTTAATTCTAGAATAATAGTCTCTAATAATACTTTCTCATATTTATTAAATCAAACTGAGGCTTTAGAGTTTAAGTTTAATAATGTGTAGCTTTACACTTTTAAAAAACTTTTGTTAGTGTGTTCCATGCCTTTTTTTTGCACTTGTGCCAAAGATTGCTAATTTTTACTATTTGTAGTAAATATAACGTCTTTCTCTGCTCATTTTTTTCTGCAATTCCTTCTTTTGAACAATTACTAGAGTTGTAATATCTGTACAAGCAATGAAGTCATTTGTTTACACTCTCCAATAAATTTTGAGGAAACAATTATTTATTTTAATTTTTCAACAATAATTTTCTTTTTCTGTAAAAGAAATATCAATAGATGATTTTTTTACTGATTGATGGATGAAAATTAGATAACTTTTTCCTTCATAATCAATCTAATACAATCCTATATTATAAATTAAAATATTCACTCCTGAATGAAACATTTCTGGGAGCTATTATTAAGTGATAGTATTTTTAAGACATATTCACACTCTTCTTTTTAAGGCACGTGGCTTATCCTTGATTTATATACGTCTTTTTTTATTGTTATTTTTTTCAATATATTTGTTAGCCTTATTTTTAAAATAAATTTAACAACTAATTAAAAATAAATATGTATTTATAATCTATCTCAAACCACTCTCTTTTTATTTTCTTGATCACATGTTTCTTTATATTTCTAAATTTAATTTCAATAATTTTCTTAGAAGGAAACAATCTATAACTAAAAAAATAATTTTATATCACCAAATAATATAATTATCGAAAATTTTAAATATAATTTAAATTTGTAAAAATTATTTATTTCAAATTATAATTTTAATATAATTTTTATCAGCATGTTTATTGTCAATAAATTTTAATTATAAAAAGTAAAAATATATTTTTTTTTTCTAAAATTCCATGTATTGATTAGTTATAGTTCTTTTTCAAATTAACTAAAATAGGTAAATTTAAAAAAGTATGAAAATGGATAAATTATATATATATTTTTTTAGTTTTATGGATAAGTTGTTTTACAAAACACAAAATTAAAAATGTATATTTTTGTTTTTTAATATATTAAAATTGTATTTATACATATTTTATAATTTTTTTAAAGATGAAGTTGAAGTTGTAGCTTTAGAATATAAACATGATAACTGTGGGATGAATAAAAGGAATTACACAAAAATCTCTAATATGATTTTAGATACGTAGGTATGAATACGATAAAATTATCAATCACAGTATCTTTTCTTTCTATTAATTGATTTCTATTGGAAAATAGATTATCATTAATTTAAATTATAAAAATATTAAAAATGTTACAACTATTGTGTCACCTCTTGTTCGATTATTCTTGGACTTTTCATGTTATTCGTTACTGGGAGTTATTATTTGACCACCCACGTAATTTCATGTCTTTTTTCAAAATGTGAGATATATAATCTCATATAAATTAAATATAAATTAATTTATAATATATAAATAAAAGTAATTTTCACCTTAAAAAATTATATAAAATAAAAAAAAGACTCTTGACCTTGAATGATAATCAATAGGTGAGCTTTTGGAGCTTGGTCTGCCTTTCCTCTTTCAAATAATTTTTTGTTTCTTTTACAATTTTAAATAATTGAATAATAATCAAAGATATTAATAATAAATTTATAAAATAAAAATAGGATAATTATAAAAACAAAATACCAATAATATAATGCTAAAAACTAAAAAAATAGTAAAATAATAAATAATAATTATAATAATAAAATAATAAATAATAATAATAAAATTAAAAATTATAATAATATTTAAAATAAATTAATAATAATAAATAATATTTACAATAATATTTTATTTTCAATTTTAAAATAATATTTTATTTTCAATTTTAAAATAATATTTTATTTTTAATTTTAAAATAATTGATAATCTTATAATTTTAACTAAAAATAATAATATTTCATTAATGATGTTAAACAATTTAATCATATTTTATTTTTAATTATAAAAATAAATTTATAATTTTATAAATTAAAAATAATTAAAATATCAATCTCATCTTTTATATATACAAACTTTTTACTCAAATTCCTTTTAATTTAGCCATCTTTTTCTTAATTCAAACAATAAATTTTTTATACTTTAATTTCAAGACTAATTTCTCAAATCTTTCGCTTGATCAAAACAAAGCATATATAATTTTGCATTTGATTCTTTATGTAGTATTTATGAACACATAAGGTAAGACAACCTAAAACTATATATCATTGGCTTCATCTCCTGAAATACAATAACATCTTAATTTTGTCTCTAAAACATGCACGGTCACTGGTAACAGGTTAAAATTGCATAACATAACTACACTGAAAGCTTTTTAGCTACATAATCACTTCTTTAAACAGTTAACTCAATGTTAATATGTCAGGTTGGATCAGCAATTGCATCCATCAGCTTTTATTGAAAAAAATATCACCAAAATACGAATTTTATTAAAGAATATATAAAATTAGGTTTACAAATTCGACTTTCATGTTTGTTAATTTAAACACTTTGAAATCATACTTTTTTTTTTTTTTTCCTAAAACTAAAAAATGTAACCAGGATTGAAAAGAGTCATGTTTTTATTTAGAATTCACCCATTCTTTAGTAAATTGTACTGATTTATATAGATAAGAATTATTGGGGCATAACCCATGTGAGAATGAGAAAATAATTGATGGGACCATAGGTGGGTAAATGGTGTTTCATGCTTCTGCAGTACCTGACAATTGAGTTCACTACTTTATTCATTCAACCATACCTCATCAAATTTCATTATATAATGGGTCAGACACTCCCATCATCACACTTAATACCTGGTAAAAACCACACAACTTTAGCCTATCTTATTCTTAACACCAAAACTTAATATTGTTTTTGTTATCAATCCAGATTTGCTTTCATAATGTGTATATATATATAATTGACTGAAAAGAATTATAATTTTAATTATCATCCTTATATTTATGTTTTATTTGTGGACAATAGCACATGAAGTATAGGTACGGAATTGAGGTCTGTAAGTGTCTATGTAGTTTGGTTTTATCCGATTTTGTTGCAGTGACTGTGGCAAATGAAATTGGTGGAAAAAGGAAGATGATGCAGTGCAACCTGCGAAGCAAACCCAATGTGTTGGGTTTGAATTGAGATGTGACTTTATCCAACATACTTCCATCTTTCACTCTCTAGGGACCATCACTCATATGTAACATTAGATACCCACCATTTATGTGCAAGACCAATTACCGCAGTGTTCCATTAAATAATAATAATAAATAAATAAATAGTGAATTTTAGTTCATTTTTCAAAATATTCTTCTCAACCAAAAATCACAAAAACAGAATATGTAGAGGGTTCTCTTACAAGGATGTCAATTTTGTAATATCACTTTTTACAGTAATATATTCTCATATTATTACTTCTTTTATCAAATAGAAACATAAAAATTTCCAATAAAAAATATTTACGTCTTAAAAAATGATACTAAAAAAAATAAGAATGTATGGACAAGGCCGGACATTGCTCGACTGTGAATGACATACGAGAATTCGAAGAACGTGATAATTTTTCTTTCAAAAACCACTTGCTAAAGTTTCATTTCTTGTTATCATGGTCCCACAAATTTTGAGGCCAAGTATGTTTCACGTGGATGAAAAGCACTGGATCAAATAGGAACCGAGTACTTGTCTAATAACCGTTTGGAAAAATTACAGAAAATCTATCAAGTCAAAGCTTATATGATTTTTGTAAAAGATACAAGAAATCCAAGAAGAAAGGTAGCTTTTAATCTCATGTTTATACAAACTTTGATTTCTAAACACTTATTTTGACATCTAAAAATCTTTTCCAGCTACACTTCCGTTGAACAAAATAGAAAACAAGTACTACAAATCCAGACCTCAAGACCCTCAAGAACTAAGAAAGAGATTTTCAAAGCCCAACAAAAAGAAAGGACAAGCCTGGGCATGTTGTCCTCAACCTCCATGTAGCATTGCCCATTCTAGCATCCTAAATCACTTTCACTAGATTGATTTTTATACCGTCTCAACTGCTTCATTTATTCATCATCAATCTATGTTGGTAGCTCTTTGGGCTCCATAATTTGACTAGGTGTGACACATCTTTTTCTTAATAGACATACATTTAAAATACTTTATTTACCTTAAGGTGGGAGTTAAACTACCTCATAAACTATTAGACATATGGTTCAATATTAGGAGTCAATTTTATATGGTTCTTCTTCCACTCATTCTAGATGTAACTCTCACAGACCCAAAATCTAGCTGGAAACTTTAGAGGCTGTCCCCTATCATCATCATATAATTCTTGTTTACTCATTGAAGCTCTCATCTTATCATCATCTATATGTCTGACATTTTCTATGATATGTCGTTACAACTTAGACCCACCAATAAACTCTTCACATCCTAATACTAACACAAGAATTTTAAGTTTCATTCATACAAAGTCTCATAGTCATGTAAATAATGATATGATAATTATTATTATTATAGATGAATTCCAGGAAAGAAAAAACTTTATTAGCTTTCTTGATGATCCAATAGATATGTTCTTATTAAATATTGAAGTTCCATATTGTCCCTCTCAAACCTTTCATCTACGTGAGGATATATGATTAAGTGAGCCTCCACAAGCTTCTCAAAGTTTTGCAAATTCAATCAAAACCACAATAATGTCTGAAAATATATCATGGAGCCTTTCAACTTCTCCATAAAAAATCCTTGCCTTGAGTGATAAAGTGAGTACTCTTCCTTAACATGTGTTACTTAAATGATAAATGATATCATGTCCCACATGGAGCAAATTGATTGGGTTATGCTAATTTTTTTTAAGTTTTTCTTTATATGTAAATTTTGTCATAATATAATTCTGATTAAATTATTATGTATTCAAAATTACAAAATGTGAACATGGAGAGTGGATTTTTTAATTCACAAATAAACAAAAAGAAAGTTATCCCTCCATTTTTTTCTCCCGTCTGCTATTGTCTGTGTTTTGAACCATGACGCTCCTGTCCTCTCACCTCCTTCTATTCTCCGCCGCGCACCGCCACACAGCGCCGCCGTGCACCCTCTATCGGTGGAACAAGCCGACAACAGACGGCACTGTCCGGTTTCTGCGTTCTCCTGTCGCGCCAGCTGTCGGTTTGGATCAAAGGGTGTCGCGGTTTGTCGCTCCCGCCGCGGCAGAAGATCTGCTCTACAATGCCGGAGCCACCGTCGGTGTTCTCGGTGGCGCTTACGGCCTCGTGCGCGTTTTTGATGAACTCACTCGGAGGAACATTCTCCACCAGGTACAGTTTCAATCTGTTCAGTCACTGCTTGCATGCAGATACAAAATTTCCAAACAGAGTTCCTTTTATGAATATTCGTAGAAAAATATTAGGAAATAAAATGAATTGAATTTCTTTTACAGTTAAAAGGGAGTTTCTATAGAAGGTATGCTTATAAGAGAAATTTCAATTTTTGTGAAAATCTTATCGTTTCACTTTCTTATTTTCTTTCATCCGTAGGAAGAAATTTTTAAGTTGCAATGAATCGTTATGACACTGATTCCAATGCAAATTTAAGGCAGAAGTAAGAAATAGTACATCCTTTAGGAAACCTACGTTGAAGGCTTGAAAAGGGTACCACAAAAATAGGTTTATTTGTTGGGTTCAATTTGGGTGCTGGGTCTTGTTTTTTGATTTGTGTGCTGGTGGAAGTTTGAGTGCTTGCTTGCTTGACTACGATGTGACTCTTTGGTTCCGTGGAAATTGGCTGGACAGGGTCTGAGCAGAAAGCTGGTCCATATATTGTCTGGCTTGCTTTTTCTTATTTCTTGGCCTATTTTCAGGTATCCCATTTCTGTGTTTCAGATCATGGTTTTTTATCTTTCATGCGAGGAAGATGTGAACTGTATGTAATGTTTGCTTTGATTGAATGTTTTGATTTTAATGCTAGGATAGCAACTCCCCTAAGGCTCGCTACTTTGCCGCTTTTGTACCTCTGGTCAATTGTTTGAGGCTTTTGGTGAATGGTCTGTCACTGGCTTCTGATGAGGGACTCATCAAATCATTGACCAGAGAAGGAGATCCAGAGTAAATGTTTTTTTTTTTTTTTTTTTTATTTGCTCATGGGGGTGTTGAAAAACTGCAAATTTGGTCTAGGCATTGAATGTTCACTTTTGCCTGCAGAGAATTGCTAAGGGGTCCTCTTTATTATGTTATGATATTGATTTTATGTGCTCTTGTGTTCTGGCGTGAGTCTCCAGTTGGTGTGGTCTCGTTGGCAATGATGTGTGGAGGGGATGGTAATATAATGAATAGACTTTTTTCTACATTCTTGTCTAAGTGATGGTTTTCTGCTTTGTTTTTCAGCAGTTAAGTTGATGATTTTGCAGGTGTAGCTGATATCATCGGTAGAAAATATGGGTCCATGAAAATTCCTTACAATCAAAACAAGAGTTGGGCCGGTAGCATATCTATGCTTGTGTTTGGATTCTTGGTTTCAATTGGGTGTGTAATAATCTTATCCAACTTTTTCTTTTACTCATTAGGAAATCGACTTAAAGATCAACTTCAGTCTTGTTCCTATCTTTATGACAAGATATATGACCTAAAGTTACATATAAAAATGGGAAAAGATATTGTTTATAGTATTGTCACTGATGCTTTTGATATTATTATTGCATGTAGGATACTCTACTACTATTCAGTTCTAGGACACGTGCAGTTGGATTGGGAAAGCACTGTACCCAGAGTGGCATTTATTTCTTTCGTGGCAACAATTGTGGAGTCCCTTCCCATTACTAAGATAGTAGATGACAACATCTCTGTTCCACTAGTTACAATGGCAGTGGCATTTTTCACTTTTACATGACTAATATCTCCCGAAAAGCCATACGTATTTTCCTATTCAAAATTTTCCTACGGGTGCGGCAATAAGAAATTCACTCTAGTCTGTTCATTGTAAAGGAATTGTTAGAAAAAAATACTATAAATCATTTTCGAGAATAGCTATAATTATTGTGTTGTGTTGATGTCTTAATTAACACTATACATATCTATTTTTGTTTTATAAGTTTATGATTTTTTTTTAAGAATTTTAGTACGTATATAAAAGTAAGCGGTTGGCGGTTTATCACAAATGACATCGTGTCTCTTTGAAATTACAATCAAAATCTAGTGGTTTAGCAAAAGATTAGTTGTGATATACGAAAATGCCAGAATAATAATGACTATGCAATGGCAATTCTCCATGTCTCATCCCAATTGGAGTCAATTTCCCTCCAAAGATGAGTCTGAGAACACACTAGAAAACGTAGCATAGATCCTTACTAATAATTTAGGTGAACCTTTGCACAGTTTATTTTTCGCTTCAGCAATGAAGCTAAATACACCAAAAATGGTTGGATGTTGAAGCTGTCACTTTAAAGAAGACGTTACATCTTTGCCTAACTACCATTCTGAACCTATCAATTAGTCATAATTATGCATATATGACCAAAGGAAAAGCGTCCTTATAATTGTTTTTGGCACAAAGAACTTTTTTGTTAAGTTTGGTAGAACTGAATTGTCATGTCCACTTTGGGTACAATACAATTTGCGTCCATGCATAAGTTATCGGAAAGCACAATTATTATTAATGGTAAGTGGTTGACAAACAAAACCTTGTTCATCTGCAATCCGAACACATGTCAAGAAATAATTGATGGGTTACAAGTGCAACAGTATCTCTTCATTGCATGTGGTTTCACTATCTAGATTCTGGACTTTCAGCACAACAAACAAATAGTAATTGAATTTAAGCAGATGTACTTTTTACAGCAGAGCTTACCTACTGCACTCTAATTTGCATGTTAAGCATCAATTTCTATTCAATACGTAAAACTACATAGAATTGACAGATTACACCTATATTATTTACAGATTGCCAAGGGCCAAATAATCCACGGGCTGAAGAAACAATAAATTGAGCAATTCAATGATTCATACAGTATGACAACCAAAATGATACCATCTTCCAACTCATAATATTAATATATAATTAAAAAAAACGAATCTTTTCTTACAAAGTATTGGCTGCAATTAGAACTTCCACATTTTATCATCCCTTCGAAGCATGAAAGAGGATGGAAGAACTCATCACAAAATTAAGCTGTGTTGAGGAATTATAGCTAGAACCAGCTTCCAAAATCTGCAAATTTGTTTTCTTTTAATGAATAATTGATTGTTGGGCAGTCAACTGTTTTATCCCTTCTTGCTGAACAATGAGGATATCTAAAAGAATATGTTCTCAAAACCAGAGTAAATTCACCGGTTTTGAAGTCCTTCAATTGCCTTTTTCCACTGCCATGCTCTTTGTTTAGCATCTTCAAACGACATTACCTTTTTAGGCTGCAACAACATTATTTATCAAGAAAAATGTGAAGTTTGGAACACAAAATGTACTTCAATTAAGACTTAGAATTTATGTATGGAGGAATTGGGGGAGGGTAATTACAAATCCCTTACTAAAATATGGCACGAAAAAAATTTAAATCAAAGCCCTTTCAGGTCTTGCTGTTTATTTAGATGTTACGTACTTAAAATAGTTCAACCATTAGAATGGACTCCTAGGAATTCGACTTCGAATTCTCACAGGTACTATTTTCTATATCTGTAAATCGCACAAATTGTATAAGAACTAGTCAAGAAAGCTTACTGTGCAAATCTTGAAATTTGATGCCGTAGTCACTTGGATGCTTAAATCATTTGGATTATCAGACCATATTATATTTCCCTTCACAATTAGCTTCGATGGGTCCACATAGATCAACTTTGGTTTGTTGGTGAGGATGAGCTGCACCTTCTTGCTTGTTAGTTTTTGTAATTTCTTCACCATAGAGATCATAAGAACAGATTCCCCCGGATCCAAAAACTGTTGCCTGTAATATGTGCATAAATTTTTACAGTTTGACAAGCCAGGTAAACATAAACTTCAGGCACTGTACACATCATACCAAGTCCCCTTCACTAGAATATCATTCGAAGCAAAAACACTCCAACTATAAAAGGTTTCTACATACCATTTTGAATCAAAGGAATCAATTGAAGCTAGCCTAGTTATGTGACCGGTCCCATCAGAAGATGTAGCACCATCAGGTTGTCTAACTGAAGCCGCAGAACCATCCCCAATGTGAGAAGGACTCCACGATGAATCATGAACATCATCAGCTGCAGGTGACTGAGTCTACAAGTTAAAATAATACTAGTGTTAGAAACTTTATGTTCATCAACAGATAATGAGGACTAGAAATGAAGGTTCTTTTTTCTCATTCTCGATAAATAACATTTCAAAAAGCAAAGTAATGGTTGTCACACCCCAGGTTCCAGAGCAAGTTTTGGAGGAACTTGTGCCCTCAAGTTATCCCAGTCAATCCCCTTGAAGAATGGGTGTGCTTTCAAAATAGCATAACCATCAGGTCCAGCACCTGGTCTCCTGCTGGGTTCCAAATCCTGCATCATAATAACATTGATATTAAATTAAAACTCCACAAATTAAAAACCCATGGCATGCAACTTAAAGCATGCTAGAGAAGTTGGCATATTATCATAAATAGGATATATACCATTAAACGACGAAGTTTAGTATTACCATTAATGTACTATTTTTTTCATGTTTATCTACAATAATGCTTTAGAGTCATATCTTGAAAAGTTTTATTGATAAGGAGTTACGTACTTGTAAATAACATGATGTCAATATTCATTCGTGTATGATATTCTTCTGGAGAAAATAATTGTAGGTCTCCGTAATATATTTACATAATAGTCCTTATAAAGACCTATAAGGTGCTTGACTTGCTAAAAGCTGAAGCGCTAAACAGCATTACAAATACTTTTTTCATGCGGACTTTAAAATTGGTTATGGACTTATTGGACAAAACAAAACAAAGGATGATCCAAAAGTTAGGTCACAAACTTTTGTCCTTCGACAATGATCCAAAAGTAGAAAATACGCATCAATTTGGCTAAAATCCCACGAATGTCAATGGAGAACAGCTGGGAAGCCCAATTGGGTTTTGTACCAAGCACAACTCCCCACTCCACCCTTCAAAACTGTTTTGCATAAACTACTTCCATAAAATAGACAAAACATAAAGTAGTGTTGAGGCTCAGCTTCTTAACTAAGTTTTTCTGCTTGTGTTGCCCACTTATCCTTCAAATGTGCATCAAAAGCACCCATTATGTGTCATCTAATAGTCTACAACTAAACCTTCTCGCTTCATGTTATTATTATATTATTTATTGAAAGTGCACACCATGCACCAATGTGACCCGTCACCCCACCCCCTTCCAGGCAGCATAGCCTTTTTCAAAGGCTATTTTTGCAAGGTATCGGAAGTACCTTGGAATTAATGAATGTGAATAAATCTATGAAAAAGTCCTAAGCCTGACAACCAATAAAAAATCAATGGGTACTGGTTATAGAAATGAAATGGACCATTGCTACTCCCAAATTAACAAAAAATACTTGCAAAATTCACCCATCTCAAAACACTGTCCTTCAAGAAAGCAAAAAAATGAAACATCTTAATTCTGGACATTACACTCCTTTATGATCTTAATATGTAAATTGAGTAGCTATCTAATTTACAAATATAGAAAGGATGCTAAGATTTCTATGTGCACAATTTATAATACTAACCAACAGACGGTCAATGAGGTCTCTTGCTTCATCAGAAAAGTAATCTGGAAATCTAAGTTCTCTTGCTACAATTCTTTGAAAAATAAGCCATTCACTTGCGTCTTTAAAAGGGGAAGTCCCAGAAAGCATTTGGTATAATGTGCAGCCAAGTGCCCATAGGTCATTACTGTTGTGATATATTGAGGGAGAAAAACAAAAAAACAGAAGTTATTATACAGGAACCTGGTATGAAACAAAAACCAATAAAGAAACTCTGTGCATGAACAAACTTAACATGTGAGTTGTAAAAAATTAATCCTTGATTTTAAAGAAAATTAAAAACTGAAGTGAAAAATGTACATGCATGAAAACTGGCAGAATCAATAATATTTTCTTGGATAAAAGTGAAATACTGTATTCAAAGGTACGTTATATACATCATGATGGAGGCTTAAGAAATAATATTATGAACATAGAATTTATCTGCATTACTTGACATTTTAATGCCTACCCAAAAGTTGCCGGAGAGGAATTAAGAACCTCTGGAGGAACATAAGCAGCTGTTCCCACAAAAGTGCAGGCTTTGTCGTCTGGAAATTTAAAAAATATAAATACAGTATAAAGGAAACTTATAAAAAGAAGTATCCACATAGCTCATATTTTACCAGATGCTGCATTTGGAAGGACAGTGATTTGACTATCCTGCATAGGCTTCACACTCCCAAAATCGGCTATTTTAATATGTCCTTCAGCCGTAAGTAACAAGTTCTCTGGCTGCAGTTGAAGAAATTTAATATTCACATGGCCATATATGGCAATGATGCAGTATAATTATGCTACAGAACTACCTTAATATCACGGTGTATGACTCCCAAATTATGTATGTACTCAAGAGCATCAACTACTTCAGCTGCATAGAACCGTGCCTCATCCTCAGTTAGACGACGTTTCTGCACAGAGAAATCAGAAAGCTTGCTAGTAGATATCATGTAGTAACAAGCATGTGACAAATTAACAACTTCCATATTCAAAACAGTACTAAAAGTACAAATATTTTAGTAAGCCATTGACACAGCTAAAGAACAATGATAAAGAAAATGTGGGGGTATACAGGTAATTTTGTTTGGAGGCAAGGGGGGTATTGGTTATTACTAATAGAGCATGGATGAATACTATCTTAGTACTGCCATCGTTTTGGGAATCTTTCTTCTAGTAAGTATTGTGGATCCGTACTTTGAAACCAAATGTTCTAATGTGATTTCATTGGTAATACAATCGATACCATTTTAATATTTTACTGATATGTGTGCTTGTATGGATAGCTTATCTTGCATTAAGAAAATCTTGTAATCAAAATGCAGCAAATAAAGCTCTTGGCTGAAAAGCATTTTTCATGTTAAGATATTGTGCTAGAGATAATATGTAGGGATTTGAAGAGATATTATTTCCCCTTTCCTTCTCTTCGTTGTTTCCCTGCTTTCCTAGTTACAACTTCTAAACTTTAGGGATTGATTCAGCCCTTATGTGTATAAATAAGCGTATCAATCATTTACTAAAATACTCGAAGGAATTATTTTTCCCATCTCAAATTGGTAACAAAGCTCTTTGGTCAGTCATTTCTCAGTTTCCAGATAGGAATCCGGGCCCTTAAGGTGCAGGGCCCTTAGAACCCTATATTCTTTTTCGTCCAAATCCATCCTACGGCATCATACATCAATTTAGTAGCTCTTGATCACCATAACAAAATGGTGTGTGAATAACATAAACATTGCCATATTATTCAAGACTTAGAAACAATTGATAAATGCATGATGTTCTCATCACCAGTTATTTAATAACTTGAATGTCATCATCAATTTTAGTGCTAAGATTTCTTACTCTCTTTCGTTTCCCGAGGAACCCTTTTATGTTGTTCCCCATCAAGCGTTTGCTTTCACTAATTTTGTTTATGATCCCACTCCTACTTGTTCGCTCTTGGAAAATTAACATTTCTTGGGTATTTCAAAGTACAAAAGGGGTATCAATTGTATTCCACATCAATCCATCATTTTATTGTCTTTCTACATGTCCTATCCTTTGATGATACACCTTTCTTTGCATCTTTAGTTGTAACAGATTCCTCTCCTCCAATATGACTTATACCTAGCTTTGAGTTTTCTATCTCTACTCAGTTCTCCACAAATCTCAAGATGACCCTCAGTTGCAAAGTTCACATCTAGAAGCTCTAGATTTTTTCCTATTGATTGTGATTCAACTCCCATTCTAACCTTCCTACCGCTTAGGTCCCACCTAAACCTAACCCTTCTATTAACATGCCTATTGACATTCGGGTAAACCCTCAATTATTAGTTCTCATCCTATTTATAACTTTTTGTCATCGATTGTCTCATTCTAGTTGCCATATCCTCTATTAAAAAAGACTATCTAGGAAGCATTATCCCATTCTAGATGATGATAGGAAATTATGTAAGAGATGACTAATTTGGGGACCAATCCCAACCGCTTAAAACCTACAATTGGTTGGTGGTGCTAATAAAATGAACCTGATTAGAAAGGTGGATTGATTGAAAGCCCATATAGTGACAAATGGATACATTCAAATGTATGGTTTAGATAGTGATACCTTGTCTCGAAATGTTAAAGTGACGTTTATTCACTTATTCTTGTCTATGAATGCAAAAAAGTCATTGGCCTCTGTGGACCTTGATAGATAGGTGGATCAATTGAAAGCCCAAAAGGTGACAAAAGGATGCACTCAACTTTATGGTTTAGACTCGGTGGAACCTTGTCTCCAATTGCTAAAATGATGCCTATTCGCTTATTATTGTCAATGGATACAATGATTCATGTAGCTCAACATTAAAATTGCATTCTTGCAAGGCAACTTAGAGTAGATCTATAGAGAGCAACAACTTCGCTAAGTTGCTCAAGGCAGATAGGCGTTTGTTTTGTAATCCTTGTATAGTCTAAACAATCACCTCGAGTTTAGTTAAGGAAGTTCAGCAAAATTATTACAAAGTTTACCATGATTTGCAATGAGATGGGCCATTGTGTATTCTCTAGATGCTCATCTTTGAATAAACTAATTTATTTTGTGGTATATGTTGATGATACTGTCATTACATATGATGATCAAGATTAAGGACCTAAAGCAACAGTTATTCAAGCACCTTTGAACCAATGATTAAGGAAGGCTATTACATTATTTTCTTGGAATTGAAGAGGGCGATCATAGGCAAGTATTGTGATTTCTTTTAGAAAATATGACCTTAACATCTTAAAAGAAAGAAGGATGCTTGATTGTAAGTCATTTAATACTCCTACGGATCCAAATGCGAAGCTTCTACCTAATTAAAGGGAGCCATATCTTGACCCAGACTGCAAAAGTCTCAAGTTTAGTCGATGTTTTAGATGTTCACAGCTTCACACTTTTAAAAGAAGATTGAAGATATTAAACTAAAAAAGGACTGACAATTCAAAGGATAGACTAACAGGTCAAAATTTGAAATCAAATTAAAAGTACTCTCTGGAAGGATGACAAATGCATCCAGTGAAACGAGACAACTAAGGGGAATGATTATAGATTGACCATGGCACCACGCTGAATGATTATAGATCTCAATATAAAGATAAGACATCTCATATTCCTAGCATTAAATACATTTCATTTTAATGTTCAAAGGAATATTCTCTTAAAAGATTTAGAATAGGGATCGGTGAATCAGGTAAAATGGAGTAAAGAGTAGATTTAAGCAAAAACTAAGAATAGTGTTATTTCAAGAAACTTGAGAGGTGAAGTGTAAATTCCTTCATTTCAAAATGTTCACTTTTGTGTATACAAAGAATTGATAAAAAATAAAGACCACTAGTTTATCCCGAATCTTAGAAAACCCCATGTTAAAAGAAATTCTGGTTAATTTCCTCCCTTAAGACAATTATAAGAGCATAGCAAAATCAAAGCAAATGCATTGTTTTAATGTTTAATTAATACTAAGACCTGATGTAGAACTAAACCTGAGTCCAACCGGACTAGCACCTTTAGCACAAGTTATGTAAGATTTTTCCGAATAAATTATTAATACCCCAGAACAGGGAACATGTGCCCTGAAGTTTCACGTTAGCTTACCCTGGTTATTTGATCAAAAAGTTCTCCACCTTCGCAGGATTCAAGTGCCATGTCTTCACCGATGTAAAAGGAACAGAGATGAAAAAAAGATAACATCAAAACAATATAAACCAACTTGACAAGCAAGGGAGTAAAAGGAAGAGTTGAGAAGATAACAGAGATGAGTAAGCCGCAGCAAAAGCAAGCGTTAAGATAAAATGCACCCAGGAATACTTACATAGAGAAAATGAGTCTTGAAATGTGAAATATAGCCGCACAATGCCTGGATGATCCAATTGATCTAGCACAATGCGTTCCAACTTCACATAAGCTGTTTTGTTCTCTTTAGTAATAAACTTTTTATCCATGATCTTCAATGCATACACAGTTCCTGTGTCCTTCTTCTTAGCCCTCACAACCTTTGATAAGAAAGATATTAGGTGATAATTTACAAGAGAAAATAAATCCAATCAAACAACTGCTCACCGTATAACAGATAAAAAAATTGTACCAAAATGGTAGAAATTATAGATATTTCCATCAATTAGCATAATTTTTTGTCCACAGCTAACCAAATCATGTAAGAGACGTGCAGGTAAGAGAGCTGGAAAGGTAGAACCATCGCGATATATGATATCACATGCAAGTAGAAAAATGGAAAAATATGTTTTCTTGTAAGATGTCACATACTCCTATTTGATATCAACGCAGTTTAATAAGTACACACTACTACTGGCATGCCAGAAGCAAACTCAAATCCCCCATAAAAAGAAGTAAGGCAACAAAATAATACACTCAAAAGAGGGAATGGATATAATGCTGCTTTTTTGAACTAGTGGTTTCATGTCAGTTCCAGCCGAGTAAACCCCACAAAATCAAGCCAATCTTCAGTTTGCTTCATTTTCTACAGCCTATCCAGCTCAGAAACTCAAGATATTCTCCATAATTGCTTCAGAGATAATCTTCAGGAATCACTTGTTAAACAAAAAACAGCTTAATTTCCAAATCTGAATCTTTGAATTTAGTGCGCAATACCATAAGAGCCATCAACAAACAACACACAGCTTAGAAAATGTTGAGTGTTTTAATATTATGTAAAGTTAAGAGAGCGGCTTTAGAGAGAACAGGAACGGGTGGGGTACAAGCAGCCTTCATAAATTTTTTAGCAAACATTAATGTCAGAGTATAAAAAAAGAATCCCCCAGCGAATCAAAATTCCCAAATGAAGACAAGATACCAAAGGGTGCTCCATAACAATAGATAGCAACAAGGATGACAATATTGCCCAATGATCTCAGCAGCCTGATAAGCATCACTGATCATCCTAGCGGCAACCAACGTGTATTATTCAACAGAACTATAATGTGAATATCATTTACAGGATTCATGTATTATCCATCAAAACATTGCACACACAAAAAAAAAAAAAAAAAAAAAAAAAAAAAAAGTAAACCAACATCATCAACCACTAAAAAAACATCAAAAGTCCATGTATGAGACCTTAGAATAAGAGCCAACACCATAGATCTTGCCCAATTCAAAGTCCTGAATAGTGTAATTCTCCTGAGGAGCCCTAAAAGCAAAGCTCTTGGATCTCTGGACATTGCCTCCACCATTGGAAGACGAGGAATTCCCCTGAATCTTCAGCTTCGAATCAAAATCCTTCTCCATTTCCAGCATTGCTCGGTCACCACCAACAAAAACCAGGAGAAGCTCCACTCTACGCTGGCATGGCCACTTTCTCTCTCTAGAAAAGCAGATAGTTTTGTCTCTGTAGAGGTCTGGGGAGGCGAGCCCGGAACGGTCAAAGAGAGGCGGAGCCCCGGAGACCCTTTTGGGAGAAAAGGAAAAGGGCGAAGGGAATTGTGCGAATGGATGGGAAAGGTGGGAGCTTTGAGGTTTGGGGTTGGTTGATTGAAATGGAAAACCCTAGAGAGAGGGGTGGCACATCACATGGGGAAGGAATGATGATGGAGATCGTTCATTTTCTCATGCCTTCTTTCTCTCTCTCTTTGTGGCTATTATGCCTAAATCAGGAACAATGTAAACACCTGTCATGGCAAGTGAAGGTAAAGAAAAGGATTTCGAGTGTTTGCATAAATAATGCATATCATTACAAGCTTTTGTGCAATTTCATGCTTTTCTGTCACTCTCCTGTTTCCACATTCGATTGGATTGCATTTTTTTATTGCTTTCTTTGACCCTTTTGACTGCATTTCACACATTCCATTACTTATTTTCATTAAATACCATTTATTCAAATCTTATCAATAAAACAATATAATTGGAAAGAGGGGCTTTGTTATAAATAATCTACCAAACCAAGAAAATATTCTACATGGTAACAAAGACTTTCATAAAATGAGGTAAAAATAAACTTTATTTTTTTGGTTTGATAGAAGAGAAATTAGGAAGAAAATAGGAAAAGAAAAGTGTCATCTTATTTAATTTGTAAAAAAATATTAATAATATAAATCAGTTGTTAGGTCTTAGTTTCGTAGACTATTTGACGTAGTTGAACTAAAACTAAAGTCTCTGATTTGTTACATATTCGATTTAAACAACGTGATTTTAATGTGACAAACTAAATGTCACACTGTAACACTGGTGTAAGAATAAGTTGCTTTAACCTTCGGAGAATTCACATGTAATTTAGTGAAACACGAGTTTACTTTTACCACCATTTTTAAGTGGAGTGTTTTAGACTAAAACGATTTGTTTTTTGTTATTTACAAAATGAAAAGAATACTTCTATTCAATTTTACATTTTCTTCTACTCAATTTGAATTATTTATTCATAGTATAGTAAAATTCAAGAAAATATGAATAATAAATCAAATAAAGAGATATGTGAAAGGTATACTTAAAACAACTAAATCATTTTAATGAGACTAAGGATAATATATGTTGCAGTTTTGAATGACTCTTTAAGAGGATAAGAGAGATCCTGTGAGTTTTGTAAAAGGAAATTCCTAGTAATGGTTTAAAAAATAATTCCTCATCTTTTATATTATTCATAGATTTTTATATTATTCATAGAGTTTGGCGTTAGATTAAACCCACCTTATAATTCATTCAATTCAATAAATCTCTTAACAAGTTGTAAGAAATATTATTCCAGATCGATCCATTTAGAATTGATAAGTTAAATAGGTTAATTTGTTTAATTAAAAAATAAATTAATTTTTTCAAATCATTAATAATATGGTAGTTAAAATATTTAAACATTAAGCTAAAATTGGAGTTTTAGGAAATAAATTTCAACTTGTTTAGATGTAAACATGGTTGAGAATTTGAATCTCAAGTATGTTAGTTAAAGAGTTTATTTTTCTCACATGTTAAACGGGCAAAATTTTGCAGCATGGGGCGAGCCTATTAGAAGGGGGATGTAGCCACCTAACCCACTTCGTATGTGGCTTTCCGTGAAGACTAGTTTGAAAAATGTGCATAAAGACGGAACAATATTATTGTATGTGTTTTTAGGTAATTATCTATTTAAATTTAGAAAATACAATATATGTTGTCGTAACTGAATCACGACAAGATGATCAAAAATTAATTTTTTTTTTAAAAAATAATGGAGTCGTCACCATAATTTATTAGAGAAAAAACTATAAAAAATCAAAAAAGGTCAGATAAGAAGTTTGCAAAACCGGATTTAGAGTCCGGGAGTCGGTTACGTGTGGAAAAGGTATTAGCACCCCACCTTTAATTAAAGTAAAATAAAAGAGTGTGAGTTTTAGAAATATTTATTTTTCCCAAAAAACAGAAATAGAATGCAAATAACAACAAATAAAAAATATATTTTTTTTAATAGGGGAGCCCGAGAAGGATTTGACCTCGCTCCTACGTATCTCTATCAAGGATAGAGAATCAGGGTTACGTAGTTCTTTTCTTGGGTATTTGTGAGGGGCTTTTTCGTCGAGATGTGATGCTTGTAGGGTTCGCTGAAGGGTTTCGAAGCTTGCATTTTTTTCGTGAGTGATATTTGGTTTGTGTATTTAGGAAGTGGGGTTAACATGGCATAGAAGGTGGTTTGGTTGATGATTATTGGAATGGAATGGAAAGGTGATGGAGGTTCATAGTGAGATGTACAGTGGAGATGCAGAGCCAAAACACAATGCAGAAACATTGTGGAATTATGCGTCATGGAGATGCATGTTGATGAAATAGGAATAATTGTGGGTGTTTTTTTATTTTATGCCATGAATGAATATACAAGCAAAAAGGAAAAAAACATACCTAGTGGCTAGTCTTTTCTTTCTCGGTGTGCTTTCTTCTTTTCTCTCTTCTCAATATTCTCTCTCAGTTCTCTTTTTTCCATCACCAAAAATGATCCCCCCTTTTCTTTTTCTTTCTTTGACTAATATATCTCTTTTTCTTTTTTTTATTATTTTAATTGATATATTTTTTTAAAATGCCAGTAGTTCAGTTCAGGGAGGTTATCACTCTTTGACTCATTCATATTTATTATTTTTAATTAATTTTTTAACTAATATTGGTTATCACTCTTTGACTCATTCATATTTATTATTTTTATTAATTTTTTTAACTAATATTAAAGATGAATCTACCCAGGAATGAGACTTAAATCATTTTTCAACGGTAATAATCCATTATTTATTATTAATTTTATTTTTATTTAAGTGGAGAACGTGGGTTGTTATCTGAGCGGTTTCAAAATCATTATTTGCAAATATATTTTTTTTAAAACAAATATGTAGAGTTAGGGAGTGAGAACATGGGAGTCTACTGCCATTGACTCATTCTTTTTATTATTATTTTTATTATTTATTTATTATCTTGAACGTGTAAATCAAGTAAATCAAGTAAGCAGTTTGAAAACAGTCTTCCTTTTTTTTTATTATTTATTCTTTTTTTGAATATATATTTATTTTTATTTTGTTTTTATTATTTAATCATCAATTACTTAATATTTATTTATTTATTATTTGTTATTTTTGTTTTTTTAACTATTATTATTTTTAATTGTTATCTTTTCATTACCATATTTTTAGTTTTCTCTTAATGGAAAAATTCGATATATATTTTTTAATTACTATTATTATTATTATTTTTTTTAAAACAAATTTTGAATAGACTGATTTCTTACTATTTCTTTTTTTTATGAATTTTATTTTATTAATTTATTCATAGAATGTAATGGAACCAAAGTCTCTTTTTTATTTAAATGACAAAGTATAATAAAATTAGATGACACACCCTTTTATTTTAATTTTTGTATTGTTTTACAATTTGAAATAATTTATTCGCCCGGACGAAATTGGGTGTTGACATATGTATTTTATATATATATATATATATATATATATTAATTTGTTCATTTAAATCAAGGCATAGTATATTTTTTTCATAATATAACTATCTAAAAATCAATTTGGTATCTCAATTTTTATGAGTTTTTTAAAATTTTCAATTTGGTTATTTTGTCTATATGTTAGTTAGTATGAGAAACAACACAAAAAGATATAACATATAGTAGACATTACATATATGTAACATTTTAAGCTAACTTAAAAAAATGTGTGCCTTTGTAAAAAGCGTAATTTTTTGAATATTAGAGAGATAATAAAATTGGAATTTTTGGTGTGAAGTGTTTGTTGATTTGGAAAGTGATTTTTTGTTGTGGTATTAACAATAGCAATTGGGCTTGTAGTTTTGTCGTTGTTGAATTATGTTTAGAATACTTTTATATTGTAAGTCTCCTCCATTACAACTTTAAGATGATGACGACTAATACCAAGATAGTGATGAGAAATGAAACAAATTTATCAATCCACCAAAAGAGAAGAAGAACATAATCAAAAGAATGAAAGAATATGACCTAGGCACCTACATAAAAGGGATAAATATATGATCATTCTATCATTATACAACTGTTTCAAGTGTAACTTCATGTGTCTGACTCTATTTGTCTGTCAAGTCATCACCCACTTAATGATGTCAACTACAATATAACAGAAGAAACTAAATTAAGTCATTTTTTAAAAATTAGGACCACGATGAATAAAATAAATACTGAGGGATCATATTGATGGGAGTCAGGCAGCGGAAGCAATAAGATTCACTTTTATCATAACAATATGGAAACACCCTGAACACAATCAATCAATCCAAACAAAACAATATGCAGTCGAAAACAGAAGAATAAATCAACGCCAATAATTAACGTGGAAAAACCTCTCGATAGAGATCAAAAAATCCAGAGGACGGTAAATACTCCACTAATACCAAAATAAAGGTACAATGAGCCTCACAAAATTAATCACAGAGCATATCAATACAACTCTTCCTAATCCTTAACACGGTCACCAACAATGGCCCAAAATATCAACAAATTGAAATTAATAAGGAAGAATTCAAGAATCTCGTCACCAGAAAAATAGACAATGTTCACAAATTTTCTGGAAACAAATTACAGCTCCGATCTCAAATCTGACCGTCCAAAACAACTAAATGTAAGTGATAAAACTCCAGTAAAAATTTCAGAGAAATTGGAGAAGATTTCACCGTTGGATTTCCCAAACAACCAATACTGACAGTAACAAGAACTTGCTGCGGACAGCAGCTCTTCACAAAATTCCTGACAATTCTACAGACCTCCAGTAGACAATCACACCGTTCAAATTGAAGAAATATGAGTGAGGAATCTTTAATAAAAATTGCAGCTCAATCAGAGGTTTCACCATTGGATTTTCAAAACAACCAACATAGGTTGCTATAGGAAGTAGTTGCGAATTACCTCTCCCCCTTTTCTTCAAAGTGGTTGTTCACATACTTCTCCACGCACACCAAAGCTCTCACTGTTGCACACACGGTTACACACTCTCAGGGTTAGCCTTTTACCCTAATTTTAATGATGCATTATATTAGGCCTGCCATGTGTCATAGACACACCAAAACATAATGGGTTTGGGCCTCACAAGGAGAGAAACAACCCAACACATGTTGAGTTTTGACTACTTATATTGGGACCAAAAGTGTATTAAACCAAAAGACTTTGGTTATACTGGGTATATTTTTTTTAATAATATCACTTTTAAAATGGTATTAATAATTACTTTTTTCATATATTTATTATAATACATTTGAATTTATTAAAATAAAATTCGCTTTTTTCTTGTTTCTAGAAATTTCTTGTTCACATGAATTCAAGAGTGGTGTTTGCTGCATTTGTTTTAACTAATCGACAATGATAAGGTGCGAGAGAAGAAAGATAAGTAAATTGGTCTAGGTGTCTTACTCAAGTTAGGTGAACAATGTGAAAGACAAATTTGAAAGACAAGTGACATTATATGGTTTAAACCCTTACTCCTTATTTACAATGCAATGCACAAAGAATCCAAATATACACCTCAATATATTTCTTTGCATGTGACAACTGGATTTTGTTTGTTAGCCACATTTTCTTCTCTCCTACTTGGTACAAGACCATTCTTGTGTTTCTAATTGTTCTTTAGTGACAGTGCTTTGAGAAAGTCATCATTTTTTTACTATACATGGGTTTAACAAAGCTTTGTTCCCTTCCTCTTTTGTTCTTCATTTCGGTTAATAAGCTTCATCTTGTAAGGCATTGCAAGTTATTAAACTAGATAATCAATCATGGTCATTACATAACCAATTATGCTAAAAAAAAGTCAGATAATCGATTATGTGCAAGCCAACATCGATTATGTTTTTTTTTTGTCTTGCATAATCGATTATGCATTGCCATAACCAATTACATTTTTTTTTGTTTTCTTTTGATGCCCATGACATATTATGCATTTTCATGTTTTAGTGCAATTAACTTTCTAATGTGATTACCATTGCACAAATTAGTTTCTGGTGCGATTAGGTCTTTGTTATTATGTTATATAATCATATTGTCTTCCCTAACTTTTGCAACATTACCATTTTACTATGAAGTCTCGTCCTTTACAATACCATTGACATTCTTACACACTTCCCACACTACCTTCCCTAACTTGCACTTATATTTCTACAAATTGAGAAAAAATTTGATTCAATTCTATGGAGATATTATGAGCTTTAGGAGGTATATAAAAATGTTGTGCAACTTCAAGTGGGATGTGAACATGAAGTTCAAGATGCAGTGGAAGATGTTGTCATTGTCACCATTGTTAGGCTTTAAACCCCACAATTTTGTTAATCTCCAAAAAGGTTTTCTAGTGTAATCATCTAAGTTCACAAGTGAAACTAATTTTAGACTGTAGGTCTCGACTCATATTCAAATAAAGGTTTATTACATCAAAGGTCTCTTACTTCAACCCAACTTCAATTATCAAAAGTAAAGGAAAGAGAAAGATAATTAAAATTAAGGTTAGATCATTATGTTGTCATTAGATTAATAATTAAATATGTTCTTAATTGATTATGATTATTATGATCATGTTATATAACATAAAATAATAATAATAATAATAATAATAATAATGTTAAAAAATTATAATTATAATAAAATAATATTAAAAAATAAATAATTTGAACCGTTACCTACCATATTCTCTCAAGAGGTAAATAAAGTATATTCTAACTTTATAGAAAAATCAACATTTGTAGTAGGATATTGGCTTATTTGTTTTTTTTTTTCAGCCTCCTAATCTATAACCTGGATTTTAGCTTAGGATTATAATTTAGTCCATCCTTATAAAGAAGTAGAAATCAAGATGTTAGCTCACATGATAAAAATAAAATGGTGAAAAGGTTTTAATAATAATTTAGTTAGTAGAGAAAAAAAAATAAAGAATGATTAAAGAATAACAATTTCTCTTCCAAAGATCCAAACCACAACAACTCCATAAGAAAGCTCATTTCTAACTTAGAAGTAAAAAAAGAATGACAATTTTAGCCTTTATAATATCAAAAGAAGAATTTGACAAAACGCTTAAAAAAGCAACATCAACACAAGATCCAATAAAGCCAACTCAGAAGAAGATCGTTCTCAATCTAATCAATATTTACAAAATGAATATATGTATTATTGAACAGAATCTCACAATAGTTAAAAAATCTCACAATAGTTGAAAGTACTCTTAAAGATAAGGAGTATCCCTCAACAAAAAAAATATCTCAAAGAATATCTTTCAATGACCGACAATATTAATAAAAGATAACACTACAAGAAAAAAGTTATTTAGAGATCAATTTTTAGCTACCAAATAAAATGGTTGCTAATTGTGACAAAAATAATCATCAAATTATATTTTAGTTGTTAAATAATTACAAAATAAAATTAATGATTAGATTTAGTGGTCACTTAAGTTAAGATAGTTGGTATTTAACATTAGTTACCAAGATTTTAGCCACTTATACCATTAGATTCTAAATTAGTATCTAACTTAATTAGATACTATTCTTGGATTTTTAGGTGAAAGGCAATGTTTTTCTTTCACACAAGGAGAATGATCTTGAAATTACTCAAAAAAAAGCTCCAAAAAAAGTTTTATGGCTCAAAAACAACACTCTCTCAATTTTGAAAATGATTTTAAAACTCAAATGTCAAATTCAATGTTAAAAGAAATCAAAATAAGAAAATTATATAGATTTTAGCTTATCCGTTTTAATGAATTGAAACTACATTTTAAAATGTTGATTTCACTTATTTGTGAAAAAAATTGAATTAAATAGTTATTTTAATATGTTAAAATCATTATAAAAGCACAAAAAAAATTAATTAATTAAAAAACTCGTTTTAAAAAATTAAAACAAACCTCTATAACTACTCATGATTCTAAATAAGTATCATTGATAAAGTGATAATATAATCAATATCATCTGAATTCATTTCAAACTTTAAATAAGAACACTTTTTTAATAGATTAAAACATTTTTTAATCAATTGAAATTATCTTGCCACAAAAAAAAGTTAAATTTTTTTTGAAACAACTTCCTTATAAGTAATTAAAGATCAAACTATTTAGGAAGGAACTTACGTACAAAACAAAAACACACACTAAATACATATAAGTTTCCAATCTTCAATCACTTTCAAGGAGATATTGGATTCATGAAATATAATTGAACACACCAACAACTTCAAAATATGTGTTATCAATAATTCATTCTTAATATGTATTAAATAAAACTAAAAATACTATATTCTTTGCACATTAACATTCAAGAGAATAATCTTAATATGCTTTGTATTTTAGAAATAATTAATTCTCTTATTTAAAGTTGGTTATATGACCCTTTGCCGAGAATGTCAATGCTACCACCTCCTCTTCCTTAGATAAATCGAGTTCTTGATCTAAGTCTACAAGCGTATATGTCAAGATTAAGATTAATTAGTAAAAAAACGCTAATCTAAATAATAAAGATAAGTTCTTATGATTAGAAACATAGGCCTTGACTAACATTCAGTGTCATTCTTATAAATAGGAGGGTGCTCTTCACAGGTAAGACTATTGTCCTTTTTATTATTTACTAATATATATACTGTCTTGATCGTCAGAACTATTTTTACAAGTATATCGTAAACCGTGAATTCAAAATCAAATAGAAGAAGACTTCTCCAACACTTAAAAATCAATTTCGTCATTAAAAGAATTTCGTGAATTTAAAATATTTCTTGAAGACATGCTTATTGGAGTCTTTTCATACAAATCACATATTCTAATTCCAAACTTCAAGGTTTCTTAGCTTACCATCAATACATTTGATCATACAGAAACTTTTTTGTCATAGTACAAAGATGTAAGAACTAAAGTGGTGCAAATAAAAACTTAATGTAAAGACTACCACATAAATATAAGAAAACATGAGAGCAACAAAGTAAATAGATTATTGAACTATGATATTTAAAACAAAGTACATTTATTTATTTTTAACAACGTAAGTCGAAGACAATATAAATAGAAGTCTGATAAATCCTAAACTCTTACCTTCTCATTCGAATTGTAACCCATTAAGCTTATTACAAACATGCATAACTATCGTCTTTGTCTTGTCCAACTTCTTTTTGTTTCCCTTATTCAATCAAAGACCAAACCTTAAATAGAAAGAAAAATATATAATCATGAAGCAAGTTACCATCTTTCATTAAAATAAAAAAAAAATCTCAATGAAAAAAATGAGTTATCCTCTTCACTTGACGTCATCCATCTGATCACGTCCAAGACCAAACCTTAAATAATAATAATAAAATATGATCACAAAATGAGTTACCATCTTTCTTCGAAAAAAAAAAAATAGGGACCAATTTTGCTTGATATTGTTTAAGACTACACCATCTAAAACTATTAATTGTACAACTATCTTCAACTCAATCTTTATCTTGAACATTCTCAAGTTTTTTATAAGTAAAAAAACTAAAGCACTCCAAATTAATTTTTGCTATATTTTCTAATAGTTTGTTTTCTTAGTTAAATAATAGATATTTAGGTGCATTTTTACACACTCAACTAACTTCATTGTGTTTGGATTTACATTTGAAAATTTATATTTACATTTCATATTCGAAAAATGAAAGTTAGTAACTTCATTTCGAATGTGAAACAAAATTCATATTTGATTTAAGCCGCTGTCAAATTAAACATGCATTTACTATTAGTACTTTCTTTATTATATTTTCTATGTAAAAGTACGTTAAACTTACATTTTGTTTACATTCCCCTGTATATTTTTGGAACAAGTGAACACCAAAACTATACATAATCTATATGAAGAGAAATTGCGATTATTTTATTTATCATCGGTATTATATACTTCCTATGTTCCCCTATAATAGTTGTTTAAGGCTTTTTAATCAAAATCAAGGGAATAATCCTTTTATTTTCATTATAATTTTAAATATTATTAATTTATACTATCTCAATTTTCTCCCCAGTTATTATTTAAACAATTTTCAATGCATAATAAAATGGAAATACAAATATAATTTTAAAAAATTATGTTACCTTAAAATTAAAGAAACGAGAGATAAACCAACAAATTTTCTATTAAAAAAAATTAATTATAAAGGAATAGAGAGAATATTATCTTTATTTGTTTGTCTTCGTCGTTTCTATTTTTACTTCAATCACAAGGGAAACGAGCTCAAAACTACTCCTTCAATTTGTTTTTTAAGTGTAGAGTTTTTATAGAATTTTTTATATATTTATCATTTGCAAAGTAATATCACATTAATTATTTTATATCTATTGCAATATATAAATATACATATATAAATTAATATTGGATAAAAATAAATATATAATTAGCAATAGCATAATTAATGATACTTTTTGAACTTTTAAAGACAACAATTAATCAGAAACAAATATTTTTTTTTTCAATTCCACGAGTAAAAAAAAAATGTAGTCATTAAAAATTAAAGAAATTACAAATTGCAGTGAGTATTAATGGAAGTAACCACTTGTATCACCCACTTCAACTAAATTTTTGATATTGGTAATAGATTGATTTCTTGGAAATAAAGTTTAAAATTTGTTCAACACCTGATGATCTGATTATTTGCCATAATCCATGAATTTTACTACTGTGTAAACTTCACGTATGCTAAGCTTTTTCATGATTTAGAAATATAACGAATTTTATGAATCGTGAATTTAGAAATTATGATTCCAATGATTAAAATTTGTGTAATTTGTACAAATATTATTAAAAAAATTTATATAATATTTATGGAAAAACGGAGTAATGTAGTTTATTAATAATTTAATTATTCATCACATTAAATGGTCTAACAAAGTAATATGATATTTTTATCACAATAACAAAAGTTTAGCTTGAAAATTTTTATTTTCCACCTCTCTGTGAGATACATAGTTAAAAAAAAAATGTTTTCGCTTTTATATAATATTAATCAAACATGATTCAAATCCTAAAACTAAAAAATTCCCTTATTTTTGAAACTTTGACATGAAAACTAGTTATTAGTGCTGCGTAAGTCTCAAATAGTTACATAATTCAAGAGTGATATTTTTAACTATTGATTCCGCAAATTGAAGAGATATCTTATATATGCGGCCTCAATTCAAATCACTAAATAATAAAAAGAGGATTAAAGTTAAAGGTTTCATAAGAATTATCACAAAATATTGGGATATTGGATTTATTTGAATTTATTTAAACTTTTCTATGAAGCAACACAAAATATTAGGTTTATTTGAGTTTATTTAGACCTCTTATGTTTATTTGAGTTTATTTAGACCTCCAAAACTGCTCAAGTCTAAATTTAGATAATTGGTTCCTCCACTTATCAAATTTTCAAAATTTCAATTATGTTCTTGATAGTGTTATATGAAAGGAGTGATGTATTATAATTGATGTTGAATTGAGGCAGTTTTGGTTGTGGCAATGAGGGTAGGTGGTGACGCTTTTTTTCGACGACTTGTTATAAAGGAGTTTAGGTTGTGTTAGAGGTAAGGGAAGGTGGTGTGGATAAGTTTTAAGTTATTTTTTTTTTCGCATTGAGATACGTTATAGGTTTTTGGAAATCGAATTTTGAAAGAGACTTTTGAAATAAGTATTCCATAAGTCATTTGGGGTATAGGGTGTGTTCCGGAAAGAACTTTATAAAAGTTAAAAAATGTATTCTAGAAAGAGCTTTCTAAGAGTCAAAAAATGCATTCCAAAAAGATTTTTTCAAAATCAATGGGGTGACAATTGTATTATAGAAAGGTCATTCCGAAAGTGTATTTTTACATTCTAGAAATGACTTTCTAGAAGTGTATTTTTACATTCCAAAAAGCTAAGTGTAATTTTATATTCCGAAAAGCCCATTTTGAAAGTGTACTTTTACATTTAAGGGATACTTTTGTCTTTTCTTGTCAGTGATGAGATGCATGAAGTAAATGATGGAATGTAGAAACAAACCTTTCATATTTAACCATGAAGAGATTCCTTTTAAGAACACACAACATTAATAAGAAGTTCTCTACTTATCTAAATATTTTAGAATAACATATAATTTATTTTTAGATGTAATAAAATTTTATAAAATAAAAATACACCAAGAAAAGCAATGTATTCTACGTGACAAGTGCTAATTAAAGAGTTTTGTATTTTTAAATTTTAAATTTAGATTTTTGACTCTAATCAATCACTCTCTTATAAATTAAAGGAATGATCACTTATAATTTCAACTTTGAATGAACAAAAGTGTTCTATAGATAGCAGTTCGCTTGTTTCTTAAAGTTATTCTATTCTATTTAAGTTATTCTATTCTATATTAACATGAGTGTATAACCGAAAGCAAAGTTAGAACTTGGCCTAAGAGCATTTCATTCTCACGGATCACCACTTCATCTCCAACACTTCGTTTCATTGCTTCCGCCGGCCTCCATTCAACTCCAATCTATGAATACAAAAATCTACAATAAAGGAGACTGGGAGAGCCATCAATAACTCTTCCTAAGTATGTTAATTTAATAAAAAGTCATTAATAAACATCTTCTGTTAGTGTTAGAAACTTAAAATGATACTAAAACTCACCAGCGTAATTATTATCAGTCTCAATAAACTTATATGAAAATTTGAATTTTGAAAACAATATAAAAAAATTTAATTGCAACATTCGACCAAACATGCAGCACATAAATGTGTGCTTTTGCGTACACTTTTTTCGATTTTTCATATGAAATGGTGAAAATTGCAGAAACATGTTATTGTTCCCGAGAGATGAAACTGTGGTGTATTTGTCTATGGCATGTGTCATAGTTCATCTTCATCTCCTTTAACCAGAAACCAAAGTCCAATCTAAGAAGAAAAGAGAGGCACCCTTTTGAAGTTGAAAGGCTAAGAAATTGAAAAAGCAATGTAAATTAGAATCAATGGCAGGATTAGAATTACAGTTCCTAAGAAAGAAAAGTGTTTAGGAAACAGTTGAAGTCCTATGTTGCATTTGTCTGATCCTTCTTGAATCATTCTCTGTTCCTGTGTTTCCTTCGATCACAAACCACCCCCGGGGGGTTGGAGGCACAAATTAAAAAATATAACATGAAAAGGCCATTATGGAACCAATTTACATGTTGCAGACATTCATTCTATTGGAAACCCCCTAAAATAAGATTCACAGTGGGGTACAAGTATGGACAAGAAGACTTTATACCCGCAAAGATGAAAATTACAAAGTTGGCAAGAACCTACCTATAACAAAAACTCCCTACTATACATCCCAACCATCTTTCCTACTGTCAAATCCACATTTACGACCAGCTAAACTTCCATACATCTCTGAAAATTTCACCAGGCACCGGCTTCTTAGCTCATAATGCACTTTGGTGTTTCGGCTAATCGCTGCACCAGAAAACTTTGAAGTGTCAATTGCCCAAGCTGGTTTCACATAATCAACAGTCCTTGATGATGAGCTTGCATTAGCATACAAGTAATTTAATAGCACATCTTCACAGTTAAAATACTGGTCTACCAGTGCCCTCCCTTGCTTTGCTTCCTTGCTCCAGTACCTCTTGAAAGCTACTTGAGAATCAATGAAAGCTGCACCAGTAAGAATCATGTTGTAGCCTTTATGCAAGCGAGCATATTTTTCTCCCCTATACTTTAAAGGGCTCCCCGCAATGAGGCGAGGATAGAATCCAACAATCCGACCAGGGTGCTGACGCCACACGTTAAAACCTCGCTCAATATCATCACATGGCATCATAATGTCATCATCAAGCTCCAAGACTGAGCGTGTCTTTATCAATGGATCGACCCTGAACCGATTATTCAGAGAGTTCTTTTCCTCTACCCTGATCCTTACTGGTACAGCAGAGTCTAGATCACTCAGTTTTGGAGGAACTCCCTTGTTCCACACCACCACTATCTCCCGCACAGAAGAGCATCTTGAGTAGTGTTTCACGTACATTTTCAAATTCCAGAGTCGAGCATCATAGGTCATTGTTAACAATGTGAACTGGGAATACTGCCCTTTCAGCGGGTAAGGTTCTTCTGAACCGTTACCACCGTAAATATTTTTCACTCCAATGCACATCAATCCAACCCCCACAGCAAATATTATGGAAAGAATAAACCTCCTAGCACAAGCATTATGCTTAATCTTACCTCGCAGAAATGTTGGGGCCCGGTTCAGGCGGCTGCAAAACCGCCTTACCCTTGAAGAGAACATATTTGACCTTTCCCAAGATAAGATAGTCAAATTCCTTTTTCCAGAGTTGTGCATGAACCAATTTAGAGGGACAATACAATTCACAAATCCAAGTAAGACACCCAATAGCACAATGAGTATAGCAGCAACTGCAACAGAAACACAGCCAACTGTGAATCGCCTCACTGAATCTCCAGAAGGAACACGATCCCCATCCATGACCCCAACCCAGCCACCAGATGGCAGGTGTTGCACATCTAAGTGATGGTGTCGAGCACCATTCCAAGCATTTCGACCTTTGCTTGGTTCAACAAAGCCTAGGGGTACTTCAACTTCTTTGTATTCATCACTAGTGAGAGTTTCTATCTTAAAAACGCGTACCTGTCTCCCATATGTATCACCACAGTCCTGACCCACACGATAAAGATTTCCTTCATATTTAAATGGCCTGCCTCCATTGCGAGCTCCAAAGCTCTTGTCAATGTTATAAATGGGATTCTTCTTGTGAGGTTTCCAAGGACCAAGAGGTGAATTGCTGTACCAGATCTCCAACTGCCCATTTTTCTTGGAGCCAAAACCACTATGATCTGAACCAAAAAGCCAATACCTCCCACCATAATTGATGATAAAAGAATCAACAAGGGGCCTTTTTATGATGACCTTTTCCAACCTCCACTGCAAAGGAAAGTTAACTGCACGGTAGAGACGAAGATCTCCCTTCTTGCTTCCCTCAGGCATCATATATATCTGAAGTTATAAACAAGCAAAAAAGTGAATATCATGACTACAATTAACTACAATAATTGGTTTGAGAAGTAAAAGAGCTTTAGACAAATCGTATGCATTATGTTCATAACAAAACATGAACATTATCTTTTTAACGAGCAATACCTGGCCTTCATGCTCAAAGACATATGGATAAGAAAGATGCCAATCCTCATTCAATGCAATTCCCAGCTGTTGCCATGTTGCTCCCTTATCAGTACTTTTTGAAACTCCAATATCTCCTTGATTAGTGATTGAATTTTTTGTCTCATAGAACAGGTAAAAGGTATTTCCCTGAATTGCAATGCCAATATGAGTGAATAGGTTCTTAATGACTATCCATACATGTAGAAAACAACTAACTAAAAGGGCAGACAACTCAAAAAATGAGATATTAACCTATTCTCCGTTAATACTCCAACCACTTATGTACCATCTGCATATCATTCATATTATTTTCTGTGCATGAGTAAAACTTTATAATTTTCTTTTAATAATTATAACTTTTCCACTTGGAGTTTCGGATATCAGTGTAAAACAAAAAGTAGACACTATGGTGAATGGACTAACATCTGTATGGGAACTTGACAGAGATAAATACAAAATGTACGATGCATAAAAAATTGTTGCAGTCTCAATGATGTCAGAATCACTGACAAACTGATAGATAGTTTAGTAGACAAATTTTAACTAGGGATATAAAATGAGGGGGGGGGGAATGATGAGAAAATAATTCTACCTTTTTTCAAATTATACTTTGAAAGGCATGACTCATTTTGTTAGAACAAGTCCATAGAAATATCACCCTTTCTCCAATATTAAACCCAACTCACCATCTCACCCATTATATTTTTCCCTAACAACACTTTTCTTATAATGGTGACATCCTTATGCATTGGGCTGCTCTTTGTTGAGACACTCAAAAGAACTAAACACTTCAAACGACACCATGCATAGTAATTGTCCATCCTCCTAGAAAAGCAGTTCGACTTCAGGTTACATTCTAATGCAACACTGTTCATAAATTTAGAAAAGAACTTCAAAGGAGCGTGTGTCTTATTTCCTTTTGAAAAATAAAGACGGTCCAGAGGAAGAAAAACCATATTGGTAATACATCATGTATAAGACCCATTTGTTTAGTCACAATGTAAATTTAAGGGGGGAATAGAGATTATTTAACTGTTCTAGGCATTGCCTATCATTGGATCCATTCCTATAGCCTATTTTCAATTATAAAACATAAAACAAAGCACCATAAGAGCAACTGATTCATTTTTTAAACAAAAGAAAACCCCCATTACTAAAGCTATTGACTGAGTAATGACACTAAAACTCAAAAGATTTAATAAATATCGTCTTACAATAAAAAAAAGAAGGATAATACCTTGTGCTAGAACACAAATATATACAGATAAGAGCAAGACATTGAAGATAAGAACAAAATATAGGAAGTCACACGACCCCTACCTAATCATAAATTTCTATCCATTTCACACTTCAATTGTTACAATCAGACATATCCTGAACTCCCCATCAACTTTTCAGCAGCTTCTCAATAAAAAAACAAGTAGGAAACATCTCAAGCAGCTAAGAAAATATTACTTGCATATATAAGTGTCCAGGCTCCCTGCCTTCAGCCAAAAAAAAGCTATATACGTGTGTGCTTGGTTTTCCGTTGGATTATCCAAAACAAAAACACGTTGATGGAACATGATTTCTAGTAAATTTTCAAATGTTAGATTTTCTGTTAAAGAATTGATTGTGTGCCTAAAGTTGATTTTAAATTGTTTAGGTAACTTTTGTGTCAGATACAACTAACTTTTAAAAGAAAAACATCCGACAAACATAAACCACATAAGTTCAAAATCAATTTTGCAGACCCTCACCCAGAAACACACACTTGCTCCATGTCAGATTTAAAGCTCCAAGCAATTTCCTCAGTTAACCCGGACAAGTATAGTAACAAGAACATGACGTATTATCTTGCACTGTTTCCCTAAACGTTCCAACACCAAGCATCTATGCCGAAAGATTCATAACTGAATCTAAAAACTGAGTTGGCAAACAAAACAGTAAGTAAAAAAAGGTAGGATTTTGCCGGCCATGCAGACAAAGAAAAAAAAAAAAAAAAAAAGTAAAAGAACAAAAAAAAAAAAAATAAAATAAAAAAAAAAAATAACACAATTGATAAAACCGTAAAAAACAAAAAAAAAATTAGAAAACAAATGAAAGAAAAATA
>Ga0209489_100180_pt1 | contig 99510 bp, 42 predicted proteins | sample SiratrowhiteBW_FD_187527 | JGI IMG/M metagenome (GOLD analysis project Ga0209489, IMG submission 187527) | Root nodule microbial communities of legume samples collected from California, USA - Siratro white BW (SPAdes) (version 2) | ecosystem: Host-associated > Plants > Roots > Nodule | place... | reverse complement strand
TATATATATATATATATATATAATACAAATGCTAAATTTTGTGGTAAAGTCGCAGCAAATGAAATATATGCAAATGTTTGCAAACTTACACGGTTACTCCCATAATAACTTTTATAAATGACAAGTTTTATCAACTTAATCATTTCATTAAATAAAGGAACATTATCCGGATGATCATATATTAAATAAAACTAAATAATTTAAAAGATCATGAACATGTCATATAATTATAATAATGGTTTTTTCTTATATAATAAATAGTAAATTGTTTATTAAAATAAGATGAGGCATAAACATACCAATTAATTTAATTCTATGAAAATTTCTAAACTATCTATTATATTGAAACTTTCAATCCAAGTTAGATTAGTCAAATTTCCTTTTTATAAAAGACTGATAATGGTACAAGTTTCTCAAGACTTACACTTCCTGTCAACTAATCCCATCCTAATTACAACTCCAAAAACATTTATTAATTGGTCACTAGGGAGAAGGATTCAATAACAGTCTGTCTCCACAATATTCGGCAAAGAATAAAAAAAACACCATTCCAGAGTATTCCACATCATTTATATATCTCTCGGTGGCCATTCATACTTACCTTTTTATTGTGGCTACATTTGGACACTTGCCAAGAGTATTCCACAGAATATAGTCCCCAGAAGTAACCTAGTTGTGACCAGAAACAATAAAAGACATGAATAGATATCATTCACACCGAAAGGAGCAGAAAATTTAGGGAGATTTATCATATTCAGTGGGTTCGCTTAAAGTATGAATCACGGATCTTAGTAAATTCGGTGTTAAAATAAAAAATAAATAAAAAATAAAAAGAAACTGAATCTAGTAAATATATACCTGAGTTGAAAACTCCATAGGTGCTTTTACAGCTGGATAGATGCTCACCTACAACATAAGCAAATTATGAGATAGATAACAAAAGGAAAAAGGAGAGGGTTCCAAAGCGTAAAAAATTTCAGTATGGTTAGATCAGTCCTCTTCTTGGTATATATTTTGAAGAAAAATTAGAGATTCCACGGAAAAATATGAATAAATATGATAAATAAACTACATGAAATAGCCGTGGAACAACAAAAAAAGCATGGAAACACAAGTTAATAATCAATTTATACTAAACTAAAATAGCATAAATTTGTGAAACTGAATCAATGTTACATGGATCTAAATTGTTTTATCCAAAAAAATGCCAATGAAAATAGATTTGTAGACTCACAGATTTAGGATCAATGGCAATTCCAGATACTGATGCCCCAACAACCTTGAATGATACCTATAATGATGAAAATATTAATATACGAGAAAAATCTAATCTTTATGAACACACTTTCAGGATATGTAGTATTCTTTGCATATTCATCAATTTTAGACAATTTAAGCAACTTAAAGTTCACATTTATTATACGGCCAACCAACCAACACAGTAGTTATTAGTTACAAGGATGGGTGCATTCAATTTAAAGAACATAAAGAGTATAACCACCTAAAGAGAAACCAACCACGCATACGACGAGTGCATGAACTAATTGATAACTGGTAAACATGGTAGGATAATCAAGAAGTACAAAGACTGCACAGACAGCTAACACAGCAAAGAAAGACTTTGAAAGATCGAAAAATCATTAAAAGATAAATGAGTAAACTATTATATAAGAAAGCACTAAATTACACAATATACCAAAAGCTATCTGCTTTGCGATATTAGAGAAAACGCTAAATTCATAAAAGCCTGGTATTCCTAGTTTGATCACATCACGAAGGAGAACGTAGGCCAAACTAAAAACTTCAAATAATCAAAGCTAAGCAAATCTGGTAACAAATTTAACTGATACAATATTTACGAAATTAGAAAAAATGTTCAAAAGTAATTTACAATGTTTATTGTTAACATTATTACTGAACAAGAGGTGTACCTATGTTAGAGGTCTAATCGGGCTGGGTTTGTGTTAGGTGTACTGTATTTGTATCTGGCCTACAGTATTGGTAGAAATAGGAATATTCAGAGTCCTATTAGTTTAATATATTTTTTCTTTCCTCTTCTCTATCCAGTCCCTAAATTTCAGCACTAAGATAAGAATCTCATTATATGACATGGTAATATAACCAAAAGCATCAACTAATAAAAAACCAAAAGAAAAAAAGTAAGAAAATTTCAGTCAACAAAAAAATGCAAATTCATTAAACTTAAAGAGATAATGTAGATGCCTTGTTAAAAGATCAAAATGAAAATGAGAAGGTGTGTGTACTTTAGCATAATTGTATGCCTGCCAGCAAAATGGCTCCTCTAAATCAACTGGAGGAAGATCCTTGTTCATTTTCTCCATCAAATGTTCTTCATTAACCATGTTACTGGCATTCTCTGCCTCATTATCACTGTCCTCGTCAGCAATGATTCCAAAGGATGACCTGGAGGAAGAAGACAACTTTTGGTTTTGCCATGGTGCAAACTTGACCGTTCCAGGGAAAGTCACTTCAATACTTTTTCCAGTCAGTCCTCGACCACTTGTCACAATTTTCCATTCAACAGAGTGTTCTGAAGTCGAAACTGTACCCACAGAAGGAGTCCCATCCAAAGACACAATCCTCCTCCTAGGAAATGGCATAGTCACGGTACAGAACTCCATTGTCAAAGGGGCCCTATATCCTTCCATTAAATGTAACTTGAATAGAAATGCGCCTTTATCCTCAGAAACCATAGACAACTGATAGAACCCCTTTAAGGGGGGTCCAAGGGCACAAGCTGCCTGATAACGCATCAACACAAAATTACCTAACGGTGGAGAAAACATCACACCTTGCTTATCCAAACCTTGATCAGAAACTTGAGCACAAGGATGATATGATAAAACTTCAAGGTTTGCTGTGTGCAATCCAGCCAAGGGAAATGACACGTCTGGCAACCCTTCCAAATCAGCTCGACAATTTATTTGACCAGAAACTGATATAGTATCCGGAATTTCATCTCTGTCATACAGAGCTGCATGAATGGTCTCATGAATAGTAAACAACATTCTCTGCTTTCCTTTGTATAAATATGGTTTCCAAGCTGGCTGCTTCTGGTCCGAAGGAGGCAAATCCGTTGCAGAAAAGCCATTGGCCTTTATAGTAAAAATATTGGAATAATTAAGGTCCAAGGGAGTACCTGTGTAAAAATGTACATTGATAGAATAAATTTACAAGCAATTGGTAACTGAAAGCTTAGAAGAAAATCCACTGCAAAAATATGAGATGAGAAATACCATAATAAAAGGTACCAACCAAAGGGCATTGAACTACTGATAAATGTTCTGAGTGCATCTTTATCCAATGGCCTAGACCCAATTTTTGGAGCATCGGCAGTAACTGATCCTGGAACAGCTGTACTTGAAGGGGAGGAAGAAACAACAGGTGGAGCTACAGGTTTTGCCCTGGAAGAGATGCCTATACTCCCAGTGAGTGAATCAAACAGCCCTCCAACAGAGGGAGCTGCACTTACAATCACTTCTGGTTCTACTGTGTCGCCAGCAATTATGTCACCAATAGCATGTGCTACCATAAAAGCCCTATGAAAATAAAAGCAAAAGTACAACATGATGTCTAATTAAAAGCACATACTATAAAGTAAAATCCCAACACCATCATACTGTAAACCAGCTCTCATGATACTACAAGTGTAATCAATTAAGATACATCCCAAAAACCACACATAGAATGTGCAATGTAGAAGCACCAACTATTGCAGGTTTTTTATATTCCAAAATAAGACAAGAACATGTGGAAAATAAATAAATGAAAACAGAAGCCATATTCTCACCCTCTACCCTGAACTTAAAGGGAAAGGTGTGCAAGGGCCATGAAATCTGCCAATACAAGCTGAACAAAACCTCATTCTATGTACCATTCTGTAGCACATTTAAAAAATTGTTCACGTAAATGTTTTCAAAATCACTTTCACCTCGAGTTACCCAATAAAAACATATGAGAAATAGAATCAAAAAACAAAATTTTATAATAATAACAAAAAGCCAATCTAGACCAACATGTAAGAGATGATTTTCTAGTCAGGAATGTTAGTGGCATTTGCAACTAACTTAACATACCCTGTTACTGATGGAAGATCCAACAAGAGGGAAGACAAGCCATCATCCATGCCAAGAGCAGGTCCACAATCAGATCTTTTACACAACCTTGCATATGCCTTTAAATGCCTAGGCTCAACCAATGGTAGAATAAGTATACTGTAAAGGCCCTTCGTGTGCAAGATTAAAGGCCACAGCAGATTCTTAGTGTCCTCCTCTTCTTTGTTAATGTAAAGACCGACAATATGACGAGTAATGGGATCATCCACCCAAGAATCTGATCCCAGAGTTGAATTACTCTTGCGTATCCCAAATCCTCGCGCAGACCCCTCCCTAAACAAAAGCAGGAAAGTCACCGGAAAAACGCTGTTAGTGGAAATTAACATGATCATTGCAACAAGATTTGTTTGATTGAATAATCGTTTATCTCTTTGGCCTCTTAATAATGAAATAAAAGCAGAAATTGGAGTGTATAGAGTGAAATGTGAGTAGAGAGAGAGAAGAGGTAAAGCAACCTATGTTTTCGCTCGAGAAAGGCATCAGTGAGGTCGGAGTGAGTGGGTAAGGAAGAGAAAAGCTGATCGGAGTCATTGTGGGCGTTGCAAGCGGATCGCCAACGCTTCTCCACCACCGGAAACCTCCTAATGCATAAAAAATAATAACAATTTGAGTGTATTTGCAAAGAGCGTGTTAAGAGGTGGAAGCGAGAGAAGGAGAAGAAGGTACCTGGAGAAAACGACGGCGTCGAGATTGTTCAGAATCCATATAGCTCTGATGCTGCATCCACTGGTCATGGCTGATGATTCATTCCTCCGCAGCGCACCGTTCCACTATGTTCTATTCAAATTATCCCATGTGCTGTCTTTTATTGTGTAATCTTAAATTACTTCCCTAACTATTCCATTGAGAAACTTTCCAACCATTTCTTTAATTTTTAAATTTTGAGCATGCTAAAATCATATATCATTTCTTTGAATAATATTTTGAGATGCAGCTACAATTTCTTTTAAACTATAGAATACCTTATAATTATCACAATGGAATATTAAATCATTCATTACTATTTTTTTTTTTTTTGTATAAAGCATCTTTCATATGTAACATTGAATCAATTATTAAAACTATAAGTATTAGTCATTTTAGTTTTTTCAAATTATAAAAAAACGTCCTTGACATTATAAAAATAAGCCATTTTTTTACATTAGAATCTTCTAATTTGATCCTTGATTTAGCAATAATTTGCATATTTAAGACGTAATTTTAGTGAACATCAATTAATTTGTATTAACATAAAGATGCTTAAGTAATTCTTCAGTTTTAAATAACTATAGGTGTGATTGGTAAAATTAGCTTATATATTAGTCAGTAGTTGTTGATGACTAGTTTATAGGATTCCAATATACAAGCTCTTAGCTTAAAAACAAATTACTTTATTAAATTAAAAGTGTTAATGTAATTATCAAACGTTTTTATATTCATCAAACTAGCCCTACTTTATGTTAATGAATTCATTAAGTCATTTTACATTGTATAAAAGTTATATAAAAAAATTACTAGGGATTAAAAAGTACGTTTTAGAATAAGAGAAATTAGAGTACATGCAGTAGTTGTTCCTCTGGAATAAGATAACCAAAATTATTAAGTAATTTTAGATTACCACGTGCTCATGATTATAATAAATTTTGATACAAGTATTTAAATTTTTAATATAGAAAATGATAATAAAACTTAATTGTTACATAAAATAAATTAGAAGCATGATGATTTTGATAATTTCTCAGAACTCAGTGTAGTGCAGATATTATAGAATATCTAAATATTTACATTTATTCTTTTAATTTTTTTCTCCTGTTAAAAGAAACTGCAAAGAATCCACTGTCCCAGAAACAAATCACTTATTTTAAAAATAGTTTCTCAACCTCCAAATTGTTGAAATTTGGAAATTGGAGAGGACTGCCCTACCATCGGGAAAAATTGAAACGCCACCCCTTCTGTAAGCATAGCCTAGACAACATTCCAGTAATTATAGCATACTCCTAGAATGAATGAAATAAACATTCCAAAATCACGATTTGTTTCACCAAATATTGTAAGATAAAACAACTTGCAATCTCCTTATGATAAGATAAAGAATCTGCGTTCTCACATTACATTACCTACACCACTAGGTTGTATATTTCAACAAGGTTGATATGGCACAATTGTCATGGCCCAAGTAGTAGAAGATCATCATAAATTTTGATGACAGTACAAGGTTAAGAATCCAAATTAGGTTATTAAGATCTCTCAGTTTTTTTCCTTTTTTTTTTTTTTTTTTGTGGCGTGACCCTTTTAGACTCTTGACACTATTTTGTCATATGTACGAGAATCTTTCATATGAAATAATACTAGAGAATTATCCAGAAACCATGCACAAACGCGTACTTCAACAAAGAATCCAACATCCAAGCAAAGAACAATATCTCTCCTAGGACAATTGATGTTTTTTACTTGCAGAAGTAACATGAAATGAAACCTCTAGTTTTGCTTAACAAGATTTCTCCGTATCGTCTTACAACATCAGTCATGATACCCTTTTTATGTGCCCATAGACCATGCTACTGTAAACATTTTTTTATCTAAACCTTTGGTTTCTACACTATTGAACCTCATAATTACAACTCCTGTCAAGGAGTGCACCCTATTTTGCCTCATCTTCCACACCCATTAGATTAGACTGAGTTGCCAGCAGCATTTTTGTTATATTCACAAATCAAATAGAAAAAAGTTCAGGGTCAGAGTTATAAATGTATATGATCTAAAGGTCCACGCACAAGTAGGCAATTATAGAGCCTGCTCGTCGCTTTGTCCGTTGGCTAACCTTCCACTTCTCAACCAGGACCTTCTTTATGTTGGGACAGCTGGATACAACGGTGGCCACTCCAGCTGAAGTTATACCAGGGCAATAAACCATTTGACAAGACTCCAGCATTGTGCAACTTTTGACAAGATGCGTCAGGCCAACATCAGTAATTTGACGGCAGTGTGAGAGCACTATTTCTTTAAGCAATGTGCAGTGTTCACCCAACTCAGCCATTGCCATATCGCCCAGATTCTGAAATTAGAATGAGAAATGTTGAAGAAGGTACGGAAGTAGAAAGGAAAGGTAATACAATTTCAGAATGTTATAGTTATTAGCAGGTTGACCAATTTGGAGATTCTACTAATTCTCATGTATAATGAAATATTTAGCCATTCAATATAGATATTACATGATTATGTAATGTAGATTCAAAAATTGTTTACAGCAAACATCCATACTAATATGTATGCCGCAATCAAAAGTTTGGATACGGGAATAATGTGTGTGTGTGTATATATATATATATACACGAGCACGCGGGCGGGGAGATTCCTAACCATGATGATGTTTGTCATGCACAATATTAGAGTGAAACAACTATGATGAAATCAAGAAACCATACCATCCTATTGAAACAAAAAAATTATGGAAACTTAAAAGCAGTTCTTGGTATAAAAAAGAGAGACAGACGAAGCACATACCTGCAGGACACTCACATCTAACTGACAGAGTTGAGGACAGCCCCTTGCGATGGATATCACTCCAGCATCTCCAATTTGATGACAACCACTAACATTCAGAGAATGAAGGGAACAGCCCTCAGCTATTGCAGTAAGGGCCCCATCCCCCACCCTAGCAATTGAATAACAGATATAAGGTAGACATTCTCCAGAATAAACAATATTTTGAATGCTCTGAATAATCTAGAGTTCTCGCTTCTAATATATTTTACTTACCTGTCGCAGAATCGAATGCTAAGATCTGTTAGAGATGTACAATGCTTGCCAACAGCAATGATTCCCTTGTTTCCAATCTATTAACACAACAAAAGGGAGAGCAAGAAGCAAACATATAAAACTTATCCTAAAAACTTAATTAATCAATCATAAAAAATAGGTTACATTATGTATCACGGTATATAATAGGGATCTGTCATGGACATTCATTTTCAAGTACTACCCATTCAAATATTTTTCCTATATTTCACATCTTTTACTGAGAGAGAAAAAAGCAGGTAAATAATGTAACCATACAAGATCAGGGACAGAGTTAAAAATGAGTAAAGCAATGAAATAAATTGTGGAAACACTTAGCTAAGATGCAAAATAACAAGGGATAGTATGTTGCCTTAAATTTAATAGGAACAGTACACTAATTCGCTTGCTCGATTAATTGAATAATATATCTTGGGACTCAAAAAATTGATGCCATTCAAGCCAGCTTCTTAAAAACTACATAATCTTAAACTTGTTACCTTGTAACATCGACGAATATGAAGTTTCTTTAGATTCCGGCAGCCACTAGCTATACTACACATGGCATCATCACCAATGCTTGAGCAATCTACCAAGTGAAGAACTTGCAAGAATTTGCACCCCTGCCCCACCTCAAGAAGGCTAACATCACCTATTCTATGGCAGTAAAGTAATGCTAACTCAGTGAGCTTCCTGTACACATTAAAAAGTTGGGATTAGCATCCAATTGTAAGACAATGGAAATAATTCAACATTTTGGCAACTTGTACCATCAAGGATAACCCGAATATCAGGAGCTAGCATGCCCACATAGATAACATTCCCATGTGAATATTAATAGGAAAGAAATGTGAGTTAGTTGGCTACTGTTAGTTAGGATTTAATGGTTATGGGTCAAATACCTATAAATCAAGCATAACTTTGGTATATTTTGGACAGACTGGAAGAATAATAACTGAAACCCTATGATCTCTCGGTTTCTCTCGCCCCTTAATTCTCTGTGTTCAGCTCTCTTCTTCCCCCTTCCTCTTTTTCCTTCAACTTCTTTCTCCTTCCCACCTAAATCCTATATCAGTGGCATCAAGAGCCTCACCGTCCAGGGCTACTAGCCCAGAATCTTTCAACTCATGAGCACAAAAACATGATGACAGGCAACAACGTGTGAAATGGAAGACTGTGTCATTCAAATTGATCAGAGGCATACAAAGGTCTTTTACAGAGGAAACGGTAGAGGGAATTTCTGATCTGCTTACTTGATATGCAAAAAGGATGATGCCTACATCAATCTCAGACATGGTCACGATTATGAAGATTACTTTCGATGCAGACAAGATGATTCTAACAAGAGTATGGATGTCCAACCTAATTTACAAAGATGAGATTCCGAAATTTTCAAAGAGGAGATGTTCTCGCTTGGATAATTGAGTGAAGGATTCTTTGAGCTGGATGAAACTCCCAATGACATGAAAGTTAAGATGGCAAGCACAGGGCTGGATGATAAAGTATATCAATGGTACCACCAAGCATATGAGCAACTATGGGAAGGCGAAGATTCAGGCTAGGACCAGTACATTGATACCTTGGAAGGTCATTTTGAAATTGCACACGAGGCCCCTGGAGAAGATTTGATGCGTTATGTGATAACAAGCCACCTAGCAGAATTTAATGATGAATTTGATGCACTTTCTTGTAAACCTGGCTTGTTTGAAATGCTTAAATGGCTGGTCTGCTGCAGGAGGAATATGCTGGGCATAGTCCATTTATCAAGCCAGGAAAAGTGAGAGAATTGTAATTTGGCATGGATGCAATAAATCACACTGCAACTGTAGGCTGAGAGGAAAAATGTTGACCAAGAACATGAGTTACAGGCTCCTGGCAGCAGTAACCATAGCAAATACACAAAATAAAGTGGGAAGTGAGTCCCAGCCAATAGAGAAGTCGGCAACAGAGATATCCAAAAATTCTTCAAAAACGTTGAAAGCTTTAATTGCAGAAGACAAACACAGCCCAAAATCTTACTTTTACTCCAATAGCAAGAATCCTAATAGGGTGATCTTGATCATATGAGCAAAAATGCCTATTTTATGGTCATTTTGTATCCACAATAGCTCAACTCTACACATATCAGATCTACACATTACATGGAGCACTACTCGAAATACTAGTATTTTTTTGAAGTTCTTGAAAACTTTAGGGATTGAACAGAAATTATATTCCTCTTCCGGGATTTGAAATTTAAAACCCTAGAGGGCTCGGATTCTCTTTTGGGTAAGGATTGATATGTAAATATGAATAGGAAATGAATGTAAGTTAGTTCGTCAGGTTCTGTTTGTTAGGATTTTATGCTTGTTGGTAGCTACCAATGCATAAAGATTGTTGTTATGTTGGACAGAATGGAACAATAATAACAAGTGAAATGTAAGTTCTCTGATCTCTCTTTTTCTCTCTATCCTTTCTGTTCTTTTCTTCCCTCTTTCTTTCTCTGTCTTTCTGTTTCTCTCTCATATAGTAGGGGCCTAAATGTGTAAATATCACTATTCCACTAAATTAACTAAAAAGTTACATATACAACACAATCATTCATGAACCAGAACAACCGGAACAGACCTCAGTGCACCATCAATAAACACATGACATGGTTGGTTAATAAACTGGCATGGCACATTCATCATGGACAACAAAACTTCTGCCTCCTGTGATGCTTTATTGATTGATCATTTAAAGAGAGATCGAATGCATTAAAAGATCCTAGGGGAACTATTGATATGATAAATTGTTTGGCATACCCTAATTTAAATTTATTGGTTCCAACTATGTTAGATAATTCAAGTCAATGGATCCATAACATTTTCGCAAGTAATTTAGCTCAGAGAAAAACATACTGGCAAGATCTCCCAATGTATTCTATCCCCAAAGTTCCAATGTTGTGACATCCATTGACTTCAAGATGTGTAAGTTCCTTGCAACCAGTAGCAATAGCTTCCAAACCCTTGTCGCTTAAAAAATAGCAATCAATTAAAGTCAAATTCTTTAACTTTTTACATCCATTCCCAATTGCACGCAACCCCCTGGATAAAAGACATTATTATAAGAGAATTACTAAATAAAGCAAAAAAACAATTCTTACAAAGGAAATTCTTAAGTAATGATCCGAGACATGTGAGAAAGGATTACACCCCCTCCCCCCAATGTGTGCAACAAACCGATAGCATTTTAAACAAGGATTTTCAAATTGGACAAACTTCAGTCTCAAAGTATATAATAATGTAAGGACATAAATTTGGGAGGAAGGGAGTGAAGGAAAACTAAAGCAAGAATTTGAAAGCGAGCAGCTCACTTATCAGTAAATCTCTGAAAACTGTAGAGTGCCAATAACTCCAGAGACAGACAGCTAGTGCCTACAGCTTTCAAAGCATCGTCTGTGACATTAATACATTGGAGCTTTAGAACCTTCAAAGCTGGACATCCCTGAGCCACAGCAAGCAGCCCTTTATTGTGGATGAACTCAGAATCCAAAGACAATGTCACAAGGGACCCGCAGTTTGATCCTACAGCCTCCATCGAGATATCAGTTATCTTAGCACAAGCCGCCACACCAAGAGATTTCAAAGATTTTCCCACACCCACTGCTAACTCAACCAGACCCGAATCAGTCAAGCCTTCGCAGAAGCGCAGATTCAAATCTTCAAGATGCTTGCAACACTGTCCAACAGCAGCCAGACCTTGATCCCCAACATAACAACCCTAAAGGAAAACCTCAGAAACTATAACTGCAAATACGGCGTGTAGATTTGTAGATATTGAGAGGACGCTAAGGCAAACAATGCATTCATACGGAAAACAGGCCTCTAAATAGAGGTGATTAATTAAGCACTTATACAGAGAGATTCACATCAAAGGAGGGTGAAACGGAAATGGAATTAGCAGAAGAAACTTATGAGAGCTTACTTGTAAGTCCAAGGCTCTGAGAGAAGTGCATTTCTGAGCAAGCGATGCCAAGCCATTGCTAGAGACGTTAGAACACCAGATTAAGCCCAATCTGCGAAGCTTGGGGAAGCCTTCGCCGAGCGAAGACAAACCAGCATCGGATAAACAGACGGACTCGAGATCGCCATCTTCATCGGTGGCTCGTCTTCTTCCCTGGAATAAAAAAAAACAACGAAATTCAATTTGGCAATGAAATTGAAATGGAAATAGAAATACGAGAATGGAAGGAGAAGAGCGAAGAGAGGATAGACGGACTAGGTGGAGGGGAATGGAGAGGCGTTCGTCGATGTAGAGGTTTGTGAGACTGGCAAAGCGGGTGGGTAGGAGGTCGAGGAAGAGGTGGGTGGCGCCGATTCGGAGGGTGGTTCGGGTTCGGCGCTCGAGGCGGAACCAGCGGCGGCAAACGAGGGAGCAGGCATCGCGGTTGGGCTTGGAGTGGAGATGGGAGAAGATTTCGACGATTAACTCATCGGGAAGCGAGTTGTTGATCCAATCGTGGCCTCGCATGGTGGTGTGTGGGTGATTGGTGGAACGGGGAAACTGTGTTTGGGTTTGTATTGGGCTTTTGGGTCATTCGGGAACTCAGACAGAATAGAATAATAGCAATGGCAGCAAATAGAACGGCGTTAAAACTGCCCTGCTCCACTCTACTCCACATTCTTTGGGGTTTCACTCTAATCTAACTGCACCGTCAAATTATACCCTCTCAAGCCTGCCCCAGATTATTTATTTATTTACTCTTAATATCTCAGCTTGAAATTAAGACTTTAAAATAAATGAACAAATATGTTTTTAAACAGTGAACTCCAAAACTAAACAACACTTGGCAACTTCTACAAAAACTTCATTCTTCTTGTGTAGATTGCATGAAGATTGATGTTGTTGGGTTTTCAATCCATTGCAATAAGTATTTTGTTTGACTTTGTTTTCAATGCATGAATTGTTGTAGTAGTATCTGTATGGTTAGAATTTTTAATAGTAAGATTTTCCTTTTTATAGACATTAATAATTAATTAAATACAAATTCATTTTTTATTTAAAATTTAAGAACATTTTATATAAATAAAATAAATTATGAAATACCTTCAACTAATTTTTTTGGATATGATGTATTTTTAATTAAGATTATATAAAGAAATTAAAAAATGAATATTTAATTTGTCTTGTGAAAGATTGAGGTGATAAAGTCTCCAAATAACTTCTTCATATAAATGACATCTTAAATTTTTGTTCTGTCTTTTATCTAACTTATTTAGTTCAAGAGACTTTGAACAGAAGTTTATGTCATAATGATACATCTCTCATTCTTATATGATAACTTTTGTGTAACTTCAACTCATATAAACACAAAACGTTCATTATTCTTTAATTCTGTCCCTTTAACATATACACTAACAAGTACTAAATTCATCTGGTACAATGAAAAGATTTTATACTCTGATTATTTGAATTTGTATCTTAATTAAAATAAAACAATAATAAAATACCTAAAAATGGATAATCAATGTTGAAAATGTTCTTCTATGTGAAAAAAGGAATGGAGAATCTATTAAGTTCAAATTTTCTTAGCTCATATGAAGCTTTGGGTCAATCTTAATTTTCCCTTTAGGTAGACAACTACTTATATGTCAACAAAAACCCCCCGTTTATCATTCTACTTACATTCAATATTCTTTCTTCAATATTACAAATATACATCCTAATTGATTTGCTACTTTTTCTTTAAAAAAGTTGGTAACAACCACAAACTATCATAATTTATGATAAATTAGCTATAGTTGACATATTTCGATAACATTTTAAATTAAAGATTACAATGAATAATACATAATTAAAAAAAAATATTGTATCAGGAAAGATTTTGCAAGAGTAAAAACACTAATTTCAAAATAAAACTAAACAAATGCTTTAGTAAAAGTTATTTTGAAACCTAATCAAATAAAAATAAAAAATAGGTGTATATTTTGATAATATTATATATATATATATATATATATATATATATATATATATTAATATTATTAGCATACTTTGATAAAGATATATTATAAGATTTACATCTTAAATTTATAATCTAAGTTGAACTCTGCCCTTGAACTCTGCCCCTCGCTAATAAAATAACTTAAATACAACGTACAAAAATTTTCAACAAACTATTTTATGGAAAAAAAAATCATTCAAGAATATATTAGTAAATACTTTAATATTTCAGAAATCAAATTAAGTATTTACTCAAAAATTAAAATTTTGTTTTATTTTTTTCAAAATTTAAAATTAATCAGTACATAATTTGTCAATGATATAAAATATATTTTAAAATTTAATCATGTGTATAATAGTACAGTAAAGAAGTATTACGAAATTTCTTAACTTGAGTTCATGTTTCAAATTTGTAAATCAGTTTTGTTAATGTTTTAAGTTTGTAAATGTCACATGTAAATCAAAAAATTCATATACCTATGTAATGTTAAATAATATAAATTTATTGTTTAAAAAATCATGAAAAACTAATCAACTAAATAACTGCCGTTAAATCCTGGTTCAATTAATTAAGTGAATGGAATAAAGTTACAAGGATTTCAACTCAGTGCACTCTGGTTGAAAATTGAAAATTAAGTATTAACAATGTAGTCCCTTGAAACCTACCAAAATCGCCAATAATATAAAATTTTTATTCCTTTTAAACTATCAAATTCTTTGTAAGACAATAGTAAAATTATCTTTTTGAATGTTTATAGTGCATCAAAGATCAAATTGTGTTGATTAAGGAAGAAAATGTACATGTTGTAACATCCTTAAAAAATATCTATTGTATTATAAACTTATGAAGGAATATGTACATAGTTTATAATAAAATCCTTGATCTATTATGTACAAAATATACCTTAAATATACATAAAATATAGATCAACACAAATATTCAAACGTAGTCAAAATAAAAATAATGTTACTTCAACATGTATGTATATTTATTCGTATATACACTACGATCGTTATAATTTATAATAAAAACAATACATACAAATATAAATTATTAAAATAAAATTTCACATAAGAAAAAGTATGTAAAAAAATATATTTCAATTAACAATTCATTTTTATTAACATATCAATATACAATAATCATATATAGATCAATATTAATTTATACATTAAGATATTCAATAAAAAGAAATATCAACTCAGGTCTTATAAAAAATTCATATTAAGTATATTTTAACAATTAATTTAATTCAAGATTTATATTAATAAAGAAATTTAATAGCAATGGATCAGAATAATTTTAGTACAACTCAAATATGCATATAGATATGTTATCTATACATATAAGTCTCTCTTCAACTTCTCATTTCATAATATCTTACTATATGTGACTCATATTATCATTAAAGTAAATGGATCTCTCTTGTAATATATATATTAATGTACATATCAATATTTTAATATATAAATCAAACAATAGTTTAGTATTATATATTATAGATTTGTAGTCACAATGACACAATTTTTATCACTCTCAACAACATTTTTTATAACATTTGAAAGTAAAGAAAAAATAAAAAATTAAACTGAACGAGAAAATATGACTGATTTAGAGTTCGAATTAGTATTATTTTGACTGAAGAATGATTGTCGTATGTTATGTAGATTGGTTTGGTTTTGTACATAACTGCATGATATTGTATAAATATGGCTTTTGTTCTTCACCCAATGATACTTTCTCTCTTTTATATATCTTTATATATTTCTTTTTTTGGTTTTTTCTCTCCTTCATCATGTATTTACATGGTATCAAAAGTCTTTCATGGCTTCTTCACTAGCCGCTACAACTTAGGACTTTTTTTCCGCTTCCCCTACATCATCTTCTTCCTAAGCTTTATTCCACATTCCTTCACAGCTCCAATCACTCTCAAGTTAGATGATGAAAATGATCTACTATGGAAACAATAGGTCTTGACGACCATTTGTGGTCTTAAATTTCATTGGTTCTTAGAGAGCAACTCTATTCCACCTTAATACGTCACTGTTAATGGTACTCATATTGAAAATGAAGATTACATTTAGTATGATCAACAAGATCAGTTGATAATGGCATGGTTACTTGCTTCCATGCATCCCATGATTCTTACACAAATGGTTGGTTAGACTCCTCTGCAAACTGCAGCAATTTGGGCCAAACTGCAAACATATCACATTTCACAAACAAGAATAAAGAAATTGAAGCTCCAGCTAAGAACTCCGAAACACGGTAGGTATGTCTCTGTGTATTTTCTTAATATCAAGAAGACAATTGATACATTGGTTGCAGTTAGCTCTCCCATGACGATAGAATATCATATTGGATGAATACGATATCTTTATTACTACAATTACATTCCGCTTGGATCCTTATACTGTAACAGATGTGGAGTCCTTATTGCTTGCTTAGGAGGAACTATTGGGTAAACAAATTTCATCTGATAACTTTTTATAGGCAAATGTTACTACAAGAAACTATGTTAATCAAGAATACAAGATTTGTTAATCCCATAAATCAAAATCAGAATAACTGAAATTCAAATGGTCATTCATCCTCTCAAAACTTCAAGATTTTGTGTCAAATTTGTTCTAAATATAGTCATTCCCTTTAGGATGGTTGCCTACCTAAATGTAAGTAATTGCATGGCATTGTATAAATATGGTTTTTGCCTTTTCACCTAATGTACATAATTTATTAATAATACTTTCTCTCTCCTTTATATCTTTCTATCTTTTCATCTACCCCTTTCTTGGTTTTCTCTCTCCTTCATCTTTAATCTTTTACAAATAGTTGGCCTATTCATTAAAAAACATTAATAATGCATTTCTGTATGGAGAATTACAAGAAGATGTATATAGGTTCAACCATAAGCTGCAGATTGTAATCTTGTTTGCAAATTAGGCAGAGTCACTTATGGCCTTAAACAAGTTCCTCCATCCTGGTTCACTAAGCTAAGTACCACTTTAATTTCTTTTGGCTTTTCTTCAACAAAGAGTGATTCCTCTCGGTTTAGAAGTTTACACAGTCTTCTACCTTACAATCTTTCGTAATATTGCTTGGACAACACTTCACACTAAATGGTCGTTTATATTATTTTCTCGGTGTTGAAGCATCATGGACCATGGATTGTAACTTTGCATTTGTCTCTGACAAAATGTATTACATACCTTCTGCAACAAACAACTATGTTGTCTTCCAAACCACAACCAAAGCCCATGATTTTATCATCTTGTCTAACCTAATATGGGTTAACTGTTGTTTTATATGCTTCATTATGCAAGTTAGTTGTTGAATCCTTACAGTATATACTTTCCACTAGACCTGAACTTGCTTATAGTATTAATAAAGTGTGTCAATTCATGCATAACCCACAACAACATCATTAGCCTATTGTTAAGTGAATTTTACATTATCTTGTTGAGACTCTTGACCATGGTCTGCTGCTGCTACGCAAACGCAAGTGTACGCATCTTCAATTGTAAGCTTTTGCAAATGCTGATTGGGGTTCTTAACCCAAATAACAGAAAATCAACATCTGGGTACATCAATTTTCTTAGACAAGTCCAATCTCATGAGCTCCAAACAAACAGAAAGTTGTTCAAAAAGCTCAATTGAAGCAAAGTATCTAACCAATATTTTTGATGAATTTCATCTCACTTTAAAATCGTTTTGCATCTAATCAGACAACATGGATGTTGTCTTATTGGCTGCCAACCCTATAATACACTTAAAGACTAATCATTTTTAGCTTTATTTATATTTTGTTAGAAAATCAATTCAAAATAAGCAATTAACTCTTTAACATATTTCATCCACTAACTAAATAGTCTATACTCTCACAAAATCTTTATCTAAATTGTTATGGAATTTATATACAAAATCCCACCATAAATTTGAGAAGTGATTTTGTACATAACTTTACATAATTGCATGACATTTGTTTCTTCACCTAGTTTAATAATAATATTTTCTTTCTTTTATATCTTTCTGTCTTTTTATCTAACCCTATCTTAATTTCCTCTCTCTCTCTTTTTATCTAACCCTTTTTTAATTTTCTCTGTCATTCATCTTGAATCTATACTTCAAGAAATTAGTTTGACCAAATCAATTTTTATCCAAGCTAAAAATATATTATGAAATGATTTTTATTGAAATAGTTCTATCTAATAAATATATTTAGAAGAATTCATGTATACGTAGAAAAATCAATCAAATTCAACTTAAATATATCAAACTCAATTTAACCCAACTTCCCAACTTAAATTATGTTGTCAAATATATCAAACTCAATTTAATCCAACTTATATTATGTTGTCAAACTCATTAAATTTAAGGAATGATATTCAATTACTATGTTCACATCAAGACAAAATATATCACCACCATATTATAAAAAAAGAAAACATTATTTATTATAATAAAAACTACTAAATAAACTAAGTTGTATATTCTACAAATATTTTAAGAATCAATTTAAAAAGTCAACATAACTATATAGATAAAATATAAATAAATATTTATTTAAAAAACATAAACAAAATTTTATAATTTATTAAAAATTATAATTTATTATATATCCAATTTGAAAAAAAAAATAGTGTTCATTCAAATTAAAAAAAATCAAGATGTCTTAAATTTATTTAGGTCAAATAAAGTAATTGACATTTCCTTAGAGATTATTAACAATGCAAAGTTTATAAATAAATTAAAATAAAATCATTTCGAATGTTAATACACAAAGGAATTTCCCCATTTATTTATTTATATATAAAGGAAATTTTCTTATTATACACATTATTTATTCATTTTACTGTTACTAATATTTTGAAATTATAATCTAAAATATACAGAAAAGCCAATAGCAAAATATTAAATTACAGTGGAAAAAAACAAAGAAAAAGATAACTAACTGTCAGTGGAAAGAAACCTCTAGATTAGTAAAAAACAAAATATTAGCAAGTCTCTTCTAAGAATTCAAAAGGAATGGTGTTCAATGGTTTTCTTTTTTAACGAGAGATGTTTTTTTCAAACTTGAACTTAGTCCTTGATAGTAGAAAGCACCAACATATACAGAGAAGGATATCATTCTCTTATATTATCTGGCAGTGAAGTTAGTTTCACACACAGCTTTCTCTTTCGACAGAGGCTTTTTATACGATTTCTCATTGCTGTTCTAGTTATGTTTTGGATGCTATGTGTTAAGACCCAATTGCATATATTTACTTTACCTTGCTTTTATGGCATTCCAGAAGCACGGTGTGCTACTCCAAATAGGTGCTTTAATCTTAAACCAGAATCCGCACAAGTAATGAACACAGCAGACACAGGAAACAGACGAAAATGAATATTCACAGGAAATCCAGAAAATTTCACAACATGCATCTGGCAAACTGTGTCCATACTACCTGTGCTTACAGACTCTGCATGGTGTGATATTTTATTTTTTTTCTTAAGATTAATACCACCAGTTAACCAGGACAGTTCTTGATGTATTGCACAAAATCCAGAAAATTTCACAACATGTCCGATACCTCTATTAGCTACTCTTAATAAATCCAAGTACACAAATCAATTTTGCAAAAGATCTTGGCCTCTGGTTTTATTTAAACATAAAAGAAAAAAGGCAGCAAGAAAATGAAAACTACAAAATGAATATCTAAAACTACATTCTCCGTTCATCCAACACCAACCTGAAACCGATGTCCTTAAAATTACAAAAAGAAAAATTGGTAACAGCAATGCAATATCTAAACAGACAATAACAACAGCAATCCAGTATCTAAAGACCTTAAGGTTAGGGCTGCGGCGGCGAAGACGCAGTCTTGGCCTTCTTCTTTTCCGAAACTGCCTTGGCAAAGGCTTCAACAATCCGTTGTTGCGACTCCAGAATCATCTCAGTGCGCTTCATTTCCATCTCCATTCGCATGGTCTCAATCTCCCTCGCCATCTCCATCTTCATCTGCTCCATCCTCACAAACCCATCTCCCAAAACCTTAATAGCAGCCACCACCTCTCCCACCGGGTCTCTCTCTCTCTTCTTCCCAAAATTAGGGTTAGGGTTTTGATTCAAATTAGGGTTGAATTTCTGATTCCCAACCTTCCCAAACATCTTCGAGCCAGACCCGGGTTGAACAGGGGCCATCCCGGTGGGAATTCGGATCCTAAACCCACCGGCACCGACGCCCGGAAACCCGTTCCTGTACAGCTTGTTCAAGCTCCGGGTATGGCCGTTGTGGTTGATCTCCTGGTACAGATCTTGATCATCCTCGTTGTCTTCATCATCGTTGTCACTATCGGAGTCGTGTTCTGGTTTGACAGGAGAGGGACCTTTCTCCATGGAGTCCATGAGCTTGAAGTGGACCCAGGAGGAGTTGAATCGGGAGACGGGGAGAGAGCGAGCGCGCTGGATCTCGGTGCGGTAGCGCTTGCGAAGCTTCTCCATTTTGTGGCGGCACTGGACAGGGGTTTTGGGAGGGGAGGCGTTGGGGCAGCGGTTGGCCACGGCGTCGGCGACCTCTTGCCAGTGGGTGGCCTTGAGGTTGCCGCGGCCGAGGGAGTACCACTTGTCGCGGTAGGCGTCGATGAGGGCGAGGGTTTCATCGGGTGACCAGCAGGGAGGGGGGAGGCGGCGGGAGGAGGGGGGTGCGGGGAGAGGGAGGGGGAGGAGGGCGAGGGGGACGGCGGAAGGAGGGTCGGGGGGAGGGGGAGGAGAGGCCATGGAAGAGGAAGGAGTGAGAAAGAGAGTGGGAGAAGAGGGGTGAGATAGAGTGGGGGAGAGTGGGTTTGGGTATGGGTTTGGTGGTGGTGGCGTTTGGTAACATAGTGGGTGGTGGTGTGCGGCTGGTTTTGAGATGTGGACAGGATAGGACGAGGGAGGGCACCACCGATTTGGTGGGGGGAGAGGCTAACGTGCGCCGCTGTCACAAAGCGCACCCACTCACGTCACTGGACGGTGGTGATTGGGTTAGCATTTTGATGTGGGCTTATCGAGGTGGAGCTCCTCCAAGGCCACAAACATCATCTATCACATATCTCATAGGTTACCTTTTCTACTCTCTATTCATCTTTCACTCACTAATGCACCAACTTTTCTCAATTATTACTTTTAATCTTCATTTCAAATATTAAATTAAATATACAATACAGCCAGCCTGCACTCTGACACCACCCTCCAAATCACATTCAAATTGGACACGGAAATTCCTGTTAAGACTACCCTAAATTTCTATTTACACTCTCATTTTCTTTATTACTATATATACCCTTTTATATAAAATATGGATATATGTCGGCCTCCTAATCCACAAGAAGAAGAGAGGGCTAAATGTCATAAAAAGAGAGTGTGAGAATATGAAGGGAAGAAAGATAGAGATAACTTGCTCTGAAGGAGTAAATTTATAATAAATTTGAAACAATTCAAGTAGATTGTGTCTAGATGATAAGGTTGTTTAAATTAATAAATAGATGATAATATTTGAAAGAATCGAAAAGAATATTTATGAAAGTTTGTGAATGATTTGATAGATGTTATAAATTTTTTATTTTTTTAATTAGTATATTTATGAAATTATTAATTGACTCTTGTGGAAAATGGTATTTTTTAATTTACTATTTATTTATAATAATTGTTTCATAATTTCAAATTCTCTTCAATATACTCTTCCAAATTAATGTAACTAAATAGACTTCATTTACAACTATTTATCTTTTTAAATAGTATATTTATATAAATTAGTTCAATCAAATATAATACTAAAAATAATAAGTAAATTTCATAAAAAAAAAGAATGTGAGAATATGATTACTCCGTAAAAATATAAATAACTTAAAAAATAATAAAGCGACTTTGTAATCTATTTGTATCAAAATATTTAATTACAAATGTTAAGTTTTTTACTGTTTAAATTAATAAGCTAAATTATTTAAAAAATACAAGGAACATAAATGTGTTATTAGATAGTCTGATTAATTTATTTTTAATATTATATTATAACGATAACAAAATTAAGTTTATGTTTTAATTATTTATTATAATAATATATTTTTTAAAATTAAACAATTTATATAAAATTACACTGTGAAAGTTTGTAGATATTTTTATATTTAATTTTTAATTTAAAAAATGGTTTGCTTAATTTAAAATAAAATTATGCATCAAATAATAAAATAATAAAAAATTAAAATGACATATGATTAAAAGTAATGCATCATCTTTGATTTACCTTTTCCTATTCTAGTACACACTGAATTGTTGTCATATCTTTGTTTTGAAATAAAAGTATTAAATTGGATCCAAATAAAAAAGCTGCATATAATTTTCGAATTTCATTCACGGCTGAATTCATCACATCTTTTTTTTTTTTTTTTCACATTTTCGATAACAGTGTTCACTTGATAAAATAAATTAATTGATTTTATCTTTTTTCCATTTTTTCAGGTACAGGTATATATCATTTTGCATGATTTTAGGAAAATCAATTTTTGTATTTATTTTGTTCCGAACGAACTTTATTGGAGACATATTTTATGCTTTCACGTCCAACCGACGGCAATGAATTGAAATTTTGGGTTTTGATTGAAGCATGTAATTCAGTTTACACGATACTGTACATTTTGGGTTTTGATTTAAATCTTTAAATATGCGTCAGCTGCATCATATGGTTTTATATTTTTAAACTTTTGTAGAGATATTGGACAGTAAAAATGAAAATTAAAAAAAAAAAGTTGAAGATATAATTTTTTAATTTAATTTAAAATAAAAATCTGCAAGTTTATCCTTTTCTATTTCAGTTTTAAAAAGTTAAAAATTAAAATTCAAAGTATCATGATTTTATGGAAAATAAATATAATGTGTATATGGCAATATCAGTATCTATAAATATGACGAGGAAGAGATATATAACCAAGCCAAGCGTTAAACATTAATCAAAAACATTTGATAACCAGTATATAAAGAAAAAAATAGTTTGAGTTGAAAATTTAAATTATTTTTCATCCTGTAAAGTTATATTCACCAAATTTTTATTATTCTCACCAAACTTTTATTATTTTCTTTTTATGAGAGTGAACTTTCAGTATTTATTTTGTTACTTTTTAGAATTTCTAGTGTGGAGAATTTCAGTGTTAAGGAGGACTAAGTCTTTCCTAGAGATTTGTGTTTTTTAAAAGAGAATAATCTGAAATAAATGATAATACTTGTTTTAATCGTATTTATTAGTAAAATTTTTTAGACAGTTATTTAAAGATACTATATGTAGAAGTTAGAGAATGGATTAGGATAAATTTTATGTATTTTGAATTTAAATCTATTGTTATCTTGTATGTCTCGGAATTATTTATTCTTTTTTATTTGTTATCTGTTGTAAAAAGATTGTAGGTTTCATTTAACTCCTTTTTAAACACTTTCAAAAGATAAATTTTTATTATGTAATCACAAGTTACACTTACCTATTTAATAATATAAGAGATAAATTAATTAATTATTTTTTACTCATGAGATTTAATTTAGTCTCTATATTTTATTTAATTGTTTATTCTCTTAGTTGTTTAAAATATGTTCCAAAGTAACATATTGTAATGATTATTCTTGTAGTTCAAAGTTATAACTTTTAAGTCATGAATTTTTAGTATATTTTTTTCTATTTGAGATGTATTTTATTTGTTAGATTTCTTATCTTTTAGGATTTGTTGAGAAAGTTTAAATATTGAAAATGTGATTATAAGAGTTTAGGATATCATACCAACAAAATAAATTATGAAATTGCACTATTCAGTTACAATTCCAACTTTAAAAGTTTTTATAATATCATTGTTAACTTTTACTATTTTTATTTTTTTTAACAGTCAAAAATAAATAAAATTAATTGAAACACTTAAAAAGTTTCAATCCATATACAATAAAGCACTGAGTACAAGTAACCCAAGATCAAAAGACATTACAATATCTAACAAAAAAAGTATAAAGGTAGGAGAATGAAAATCATCACCTTATAGACGATTTCTTATTAAGTTGATAAAAATTCTGTAGACTCTTGTTAAGCTAATAAATATTTTGTAAAATGAATTGTAGAAATTCTTGTTTTCACAAATCTTAATAAACTTAACGAAGATAACATGTTAAAAATAATTATTAATACCTTATCAAGTCTATGTCGTCCAAAAAATATGCTTCTTACCTATACTCTTATATTATACCATTGTTGATCTCTCCATTTAACAAATATAACTTTTCATTAATAACAAAGATAACTTCTCATTATTAATGAAGTATAGATAACCTTAACACATTATCCAATGAGTAATGTTTATTGACTTTTGGATAGTTATGATTAATTTTAAGTCTGATATGTTATAGTTACAAAATTGCCACTCTAATAATCTAACTTAAGTAAAAATAAAAACTAAGCAGAATGACTTATTTAAAACATTAATTAAACTAATATTGGAAAAATAATTATATTCAAATAATATTAATTTCTACAATATTTTATTAACTTAATAATTTTTAGTTTTTTTTATAACAGATTTTTCCTGCTTAATAAAAGATACTTTTTAAAATAAATTTACTACATTATTAAAGCAACAGTTTTTTTAACTATTATGTGCATATTTTTATTTTATTGTTTTTAGGAAAATAGTAAATAAAATTTAGTAGTACCTAAGGATACGCAGAGAGCATACCTTTCATCTATTTTTGCTCCCCAATTGTTCATGTGAATGTAACTTATTATAATCTTTCTTTGTTTTTTTTCCAATTAAGTGTTTTTGAATTAATTGTGATCGTGCTTACGTATATAAACAAAAAAAAATTCATAATATTTTTTAAAATTCATATTTGAATTAAGTATACTCATAAATGAGTGAGTGCTATTTGATTATGTTTTTTAAGTAATATGCAGCAAACCGTTAGAGCTAATTTTAGAGTTCTATATATTTTAACACTATTCTTCACGTTTCACACTCATCTAATACTAAGATATATTATTATTTTATTAATATATCATATTTTATTAATGAAAATCAAGGTCAAATGAAGATGGGTTATGAACAGTAGTTTCAACATAACTTTTTCCTTAGAGAAAACCTTCATTTAACATTATTTTTATTAATAAAATATTATATATTCATAAAATAATAATATATATATAAAAGTGTGATGCATGTGATGAATAATAATATTAAAATAAGATCCTCCCTTCTGGAAACAGTAGTACAAACTACCATTTTCCCTGTATAAAAGCATCTTGTGTAGCAGCTTCACTCTCAGAACTTGCTTGCTCAGATACATGATAAGAAAAACACTCTTTACAGCAAAGGGTGAAAGCTTCTTGTGAAGCAATGGATGTTCAACACCCACCGCTTAACCTTCACATCATTCCTTACCTAGCACCGGGCCATCTCATCCCTCTCTGCAACATTGCCACACTCTTCGCCGCGCGTGGCCACCACGTCACCGTCATCACCACTCCTTCCTACGCCCAAATCCTTCGCAAATCCAGCCCCTCCCTCCACCTCCACGTCGTCGACTTCCCCGCCCGAGAAGCTGGCTTGCCCGACGGCGTCGAACTCATGTCCGCCTCCAATGACCATGAAACCGCCCGAAAGTTCCATTACGCCACCATGCTCCTCCGTGTCCCCATCACCCGTTTCGTAGAGCAGCACCCACCCGATTGCATCGTCGCCGACTTCTTGTACCCCTGGGTCCACGACGTGGCCCACAACCTCCGCATACCGAGACTCGCCTTCAACGGCTTCTCCCTCTTCACCGTGGCAGCCATGGAGTCCGTGGGATCAAACCCCGCACTTGACTCCGACGGCGGCCCCTTCGTGATCCCCGACTTTCCTCACCACATCAGCTTGTGCTCGAGACCACCGAAGACGATCGCCGCCTTCATGGGGAGGCTTCTGGAAACAGAGATGAAGAGTGACGGTCTCATCGTGAACAACTTCGCGGAATTTGACGGAGAAGAGTACATCCAACACTACGAGAAAAGCAAGGCCCACAAGGCATGGCATCTTGGGCCAGGGTGTCTGGCTGCAAAAAGCGGCGAAGAGAGGGGCGAGAAGAGCGTGGTGAGCGAGGAGGAGTGTGTGAGTTGGCTGAACTCGAAGCAGGAGAAGTCTGTTGTGTACGTCTGCTTCGGTAGCATGTGTCGGTTTCCGGATAAACAGCTTTACGAGATGGCATGCGGGTTGGAAGAAGCTGGGCATAATTTCGTATGGGTGGTTCCGGAGAAGAAGGGGAAGGAGGAGGAGAGCGAGGAGGAGAAGGAGAAGTGGCTTCCGAAGGGTTTCGAAGAGAGGAATAAAGAGAAGGGGTTGATTATCAGGGGGTGGGCCCCGCAGCTTCTTATCCTTGGCCACCCTGCCGTCGGTGCCTTCCTCACCCACTGCGGTTGGAACTCGACGTTGGAGGCCGTTACAGCCGGAGTTCCCATGCTGACGTGGCCGGTGTTAGGGGATCAGTTCTACAACGAGAAGCTGGTTACTGAGGTGCGTGGCGTCGGGGTGGAGGTGGGCGCCACCGAGTGGAGGGAGATTGGGTACGGGGAGAGGGAGAAGCTGGTCACCAGTGATTGCATCCAGAAGGCTGTGAGGAGGCTGATGGACGGCGGTGATGAAGCTGAACAAATCAGACGGCGTGCAAAAGAGTTTGCGGATAAAGCTAAACAGTCTCTTGACGATGGAGGGTCCTCTTACAACAATTTAACTGCCCTCATTGCTCATCTCACTCACCTAAGAGACTCTCGCTAATCACAGTACGGCGTGCTTCGCTATTTTCTTTAATCATCTTTCAATCAATGGTCACTTAACGTGAACAGTTGTGTTAAAATAATAATGATGATCAAGGAAGCATATAGATAGTGCTCAATTAGAGTTGGCTTCATTAATTTACATGAAGTTTAGTTCTTAAAACCGAATAACATTTTTCTGTGCATTCAAAAAAATGAAGAGAAAAAATTTATTATTATTTTAAGGGTAAGGGTCTCTCCAAAATATATAAGACAAAAAAAATTTCACAATTCTCAACTTTACCTACTTAGATTCTTATCTTATTGTACAATATAATAATATAGTTGTAGTGAAAAGTACAATTTCAATCTATTATCAACGAATCATATGTTTTAAGATGGAGAGGAGTTATGTAGTATTTTGATACAATTAAATATGTTTTTATCTCCAACTATTTTCAAAATTTATGTTTGGTTCTTAAACTAAATTATTTTATTCTTGTACTCTATTAAAGTCATGCAAAATATTATCGTTAGATAGGGAAGTTGAGAAAAGTGGAAGTGGAAAAGTCTATATGGTGAAGTTATGTAGGGTTTTATCATGGAAAAATTTGTAGTTAACCTTAAAGATCATACCTGTACACTTTATTTTTTTAATTTAGTGGGCATACCTTGTAGGTAAGTTGTTACTCCAATTAATTATAAGTTAGAACAATCTGAAGATTATGTCCATAAATATTATAAGAGGGATGCAACATGAAGGCTGTTACATGGAACAAATTTCTTTCATAAATGGACAACAGTTGTGTGAAAAAGAAATGCATAATAAATCCTACCTCCAATATAAGACACCTTTAAGAAAGCCTAAAAAATTTAGAAGAAAAGTTAATGAAAATATAAATCATTCAAAACTTAGCTGACAAAATGATATCATGTGTAGTACATGTTAGCAATATGGTTACAATAGTAAAGGTTGTCAAATAATGTTAATTTTTTTAAAAGATATTATATGTTAATTTTATGTAAGGAAAAACGAAAATATAGAGTTACGTAGTATTTTGATACAATTCAATATGTTTTTATCTCCCAACTATTTTCAAAAGTTACGTTTGGTTCCTAAACTAAATTATATATTTATTTTATTCTTGTACTCTATTAAAGTCATGCAAAACATCATTGTTAGATACAGAATTTGAGAAAAGTGAAAAGTGGAAAAAGGAGATGGGGAAGTTATGTAGGGTTTCGTAATGGAAAAATCTGTAGTTAACCTTAAAGACCATACTTATACAAGTTACTTTTTAAATTTAGTGGGTATACCTTCTAGGTAAGTTGTTGATGCAATAATTATAAATTAAGTTCACAAATGTTTTAATTATAAATTAAGTCCATAAATGTTACAAGAGGGATGTGATTTTTTTCCATTTTAGCCTAATTTTTTAAATTTCTTAACTTTTTATTTTTATTATGAAAAAATCGTATTAAATTGATACGATTTTATTAAAATTAAAAAAATTATATTATAATAGTATGATTTTGTTTAATTCATAATGAAATGGTGAAATTCTGTAATTATAATATGATTTTAGTGTAAATGATAATATTAATTTTAATTTTATTACACTGAAACTCTTTTGAATATGAGATGATTTAGTTTAATTTTTAAAATAGTGTTACAATGATACGGTTTTATTTTGAGTTAAATAAAATTATACTATTAGTACGATTTTTTTTGTAAAAAAATTATACTAACACGATTTAACTATAGTATAAATAATTTCTTTTTTTCTATTATGAGAATTTTGTAAAAAAAAATTCAGGATAAATTTCTCCCTTAAATATGGACAGAAGTTGTGGTAAAAAATAAATACATAATAACTCCTACCTTCAAGAAGAACAGTTAATGAAAATATAAATCATTCAAAACTTAGCAGACAATATACTATTATGAAGTATAGTACATGTTAGCAATATGGTCATAATAATAGTAAAGGTTGTCAAATAAAGTTAATATTTTTTTAAAATATTATATGTTAATTTCTACTATATATGTAAGGAAAAACGAAGATACTAAAAATTGAAAACCACATCCACACCTGCATAACTAACACTGAAAAGAAAGTTGGTATCAATCAAGTCCAACACTGACAGAAGAGCAAGGAGGGGAGGGAAAATAATTCAGACCAATATACTAATTTTAGACTCTCAAGCGAGTTTAAGCAAGAACTTTAGCAAAACAAATGAAAATTATTTGAAGGTTACAATGTTTAATCGGAGTCGTGGGCCATTTTAAACCTGAGTTTGGCAGTTAGATCGTTAATACGTTATTTTAAGAGTTTTTTTTTTATGCACTTTTGTTGTGTTGGATTTAAGGTTTACCAACTTTTATGTTTACTTTAAATGATAATTATGAACAACTTGTATTATTCTATTATGGAGAAGTTTGTATTGATTTGAAATCTCTTTATTCATGACCAATCACTTCTATTAATAATATTTTCATTTTACTTATTGAAATGTATTAGCTAATAAAGCAGTACTTAATATTGATTTTATCAACTATTACTAAAAACATAATATCATAAAAGAAAACTTGTACTTAAAAGGAAAAAACAGGTAGGGAAAACATTAACTCTTTCAATACAAACTATTTCAATACAAGGTTTTTGTACTTAAAAAAAGAAAACATTATATATTACATTTACAATTGTTCTTTAGCAAAAATATGAAACAAAATATAATTGAAAATGTCACCGTCAAAAAACACATTCAGTTTCTCGACCTCCACTACAAGGGAAACTATAGGAACTAAATTCAATATTAATATTAAATTTTACTTTTTACAACTCCAAAACATTTATCTTTTGTTATTCAATGCGTCTTTTTTTTTATAAGTAACAATCTTATGTGAAGAAGACGAAGATGATGTTGATATATAGGTTTCGATACGCAACTCCTCCACATGGATCGAGACTATAACAACATTAAAATTTCATTGCACAAGGTTAACCTAACAGATCTAATGAGATTTTGGAAAAGCGAAGAAGATTTTGAAAATAATTAACCTTTCTACTTTTTGAAACTGAGAAGGAGAAAAATAGTAGACGAAAACCTAAAGTACAAAAGTAAGACAACATCTAAAAACAATTAAGCACGAACAACACACATGCACGTGAAAATTATATTATAGTTCATCGTAAATTAAGTTATTGTCACATAAAAAATACTTTAATGTCATTTGTTAGTGAGGATATTTTACATGACTAAGATAAAGTATAAAGACGAACTAGATATATATTTTAATTTATCGACGAAACACAATATTTAAAATTAATTCAGAAGAAAAAAAACACATTTGATCCAATTTCCAATCATCCTGAACAAGTTTTATTAAAGATTGAAACACTTTTGTAATAATACATATAATTTCAACTTATATTTTATCATTAAAGATGAATGTAGAATAATAAAAAGGAAACATGAGCAAATAAATTAAAAATCTTCTTCTTTGAAAATAGAAAGATTTTATCATAAAAAAAAAAAATACATCATGTTAGAATGAATTGAAGGATTCTGTCATAAGGAAAAAAAATACTATGATTTGAAAATAAATTTGAAACACAATAAAATAAATATTAATACAAATAATAAAAAATCATTAAATTAAAATATAAGCAATAAATAAGGCAGAAATAAGAATGCAGATCTTATCTGTAGAAAAAGGAATTACCGAAACCAATAAGATAATAAACTAGAAGGAATACCAGCGAAAGAAAAAAGGGACAAAATACTGCTTCTCTAATTAAAGGATCTGGCATGTTTTTGGTAGAATAATAATATTTAAAAATTACATTATTAATTCAAATATTTATATTATTATAAGATGTTGGTGAGTAATTGCACGGTGAAAATACTATAGAATAAATTAAAGATGATGTTAAATTACGTTTACCCCCACAGAGTCGGTCTGGAGTTGTCCTTGTCAAGGTCTGCACGTCAAGACAACAAGATAACCTACACGTGATTTCCTGTCTCCACGTGCTTCCTCTTAAACATATTTCCATTTTTCAGTTTGACTTAGACAACCCTTTATTACGTGCCAAACAAGTATATGCAGAAAAAAAAAATCAATGTCCTGAAACCTTACTTTACAATACTAGTATTATTATTTTAATAACATTTAATCATAAACATACCTTCGATTATATATTTTATATTAATAAAATAAACAAATCAAGAGTTATTTTTGGATTTCAAAATATAATTTTTTTGGTTGTGAAATATCTACTAACAATACAACCGTCTCCACTGATTCCAAAGCAAAAATGAAATAGGCCAACTTGCATGTTTTGTCCCGTCCTACGTTTAGGGTTAGATTCAGAGACGCGAAGCTTCATCAACAACAACGTCCTCTGGCTCATTCAAACTAGCTACAGTATAAGTAGTTTCAACTGTAAAGTAGCTGCCAAAGAGACTTGAGTTGAGGCAGAATGGACGTAGAAAACCGCCCACTAAAAATTTTCTTCATTCCGTACCTCGCAGCGGGTCACATAATCCCTCTATGCGACATAGCCCAATTCTTCGCCTCACGTGCCCACCACGTGACCATCATCACCACCCCTTCCAACGCCCAATACCTTAACCAATCCCACAACTTCCGCCTCCACATCCTCCATTTCCCTTCCGAAGAAGTAGGCCTGCCCGACGGCGTCGAAAACCTGACCGCGGTCACCGACCTCCAAAAATCCTATAGAATCCACACCGCCACCACGCTGCTCCGCCAACCCATCGAGAGTTTCGTGGAGCAGGACCCACCAGATTGCATCGTCGCCGATTTTCTATACCCCTGGGTCCATGACTTGGCCAACAAGCTTCGCATCCCCAGGCTCGTTTTCAACGGATTCTCCCTCTTTTCCATCTGCGCCATGGAGTCCGTCAAAACTCTCAGCCTCCATTCTTCCGGTCCCTTTGCCATTCCGGATTTCCCTCACCACATCACCATGAGCTCATCTCCGCCCAAGGACATGCGGGAATTCCTGGAACCCCTGCTCACGATGGCGCTCAAAAGCGACGGTTTCATTATCAACAACTTCGTGGAGCTAGATGGGGAGGAGTACCTCCGCCACTACGAGAGAACTACAGGGCACAAGGCCTGGCACCTCGGGCCAGCGTGTCTTGCTCGCAGAACCGCTCGGGAGAAAGCGGAGAGGGGGGCAAAGAGCGTGGTGAGTGTGCAGGAGTGTGTGAGTTGGCTTGACTCGCAGCGAGTGAACTCTGTTGTGTACATAAGTTTTGGGACCCTCTGCTATTTCCCGGATAAACAACTTTACGAGATTGCATGCGCCATCGAAGCGTCGGGTTATGGATTCGTATGGGTGGTTCCAGAGAAGAAAGAAAAGGAAGAGAATGAAGAAGAGAAAGAAAAGTGGTTACCGAAGGGGTTTGAAGAGAGGAACGGAGATAAGGGAATGATTATTAGAGGGTGGGCCCCACAGATGATTATCCTGAACCACCCCGCTGTTGGCGCGTTCCTGACGCACTGCGGGTGGAACTCCACCGTGGAGAGCGTAGCTTCTGGGGTTCCGATGATCACGTGGCCCGTTCATAGTGACCAGTTCTACAACGAGAAGTTAATAACGCGGGTGCGGGGGATTGGGGTGGAGGTGGGCGCAGAGGAGTGGAACCTCTCTGCTTTCTTCGAGAACGAGAAGCTTGTGGGCAGAGCTTGCATAGAGAAGGCTGTGAGGAGGGTCATGGACGGTGCTGATGAATCCCTGCTAATCAGACGGCGAGCAAAAGAGTTCGGTGAAACGGCGAGACAAGCTGTTCAAGAAGGTGGCTCCTCGTACAACAATTTAACGGCCTTGATTGATTATCTTAAACGACTGAGAAACTCTAAGCCGGAGCCACTCCGTTAAATACCATGTTCCACAGACTATTTACCAACAACCATTATGCATTATATTCCAAACAATTTATATACAATCGAATTTCAGCATGAAGTTGAGTTGCAAGTTCCATTAAATACAGCTCTTAACTCATTTATTATTTTCATAACACATGATTATTTCCCCTCTTTTGCAGAAAGGTATAATTAAGAAAACAATTATTATGTTATTTTAAAAATTTTAAAATAACATTAACGTAAACAATTTTTTTCTAATAATGAACATTGTATGAAATCAATCAGTTAAAACTAATCTTAAAATTACATGTTAGAGTTAACATCATTGTATTTGAAGTATTATTTGTTTTGTTGATGATTTTGTTTTTAAAAGTCTAATTAAATTGAAGGATGACAACTATAACTTTGTGTCGTTGACTAAATAGAAATAGTAGTTAGTAGTCAAATTTTGACTCATTTTGGTTCTTTCCCCAATCTGTAAAATTGAGTGACCTACCTATTAACTAATCGTAAACTGAAAATCATTGGTTATTAAAAAATTGACAAACAAAAGTTTCTTATTCTGTAAAATCAATCAAACATGATATTATTGATTTAGCTAATTTCATTTGTTGAATTAATAATGGCGGCGGTACGAGTGCTATTGGGTAAACCACGTGGCAACTTATTACCGACACTTTTCCATAGTCATGTGGTGGAAAACTATGGATGGGCCATCGAGATAAAACAAAATCATATTGGTTGTCAAACACAACACAAGAGTTGCTTAGGTAAATTTCAACTTGTATGTCTAAAGTTGTCGTCAATCATGTCTTGAAAATCTCGCTTCCTCGATACGGCTTATCCTTTGAAAATGACATTCTTTAACTACATGTTAAAAACTGCACTTCTCGACTTAGACTTTGTTTTTGTGAAATAAATTTTGGAGGGATGGTTACTCCCAAAAAAATATAGTAACATTTTGTAAGAGCTAAAAGGTTGGAGAAAAAAAAAAATAGTCATAAGAGTATTTTAGTATAAATCTTCAGCTGAAATCACAAATATTTCTTTTTATCTAAAGATGTTGCATGAAAATTAAAAAAAAAAATCTATAAAATAGAGAATGAGTTCTTATATAGAAAACACTCTCAATAAACCAAGAAAATACCTTTTTATGTTTTTATAACTAATAAAAAGTAAATAAAAAATAAGTTACTTAATATTTATCATTAAAATACAAAATAAATGAGATTTTATGAGGTTTTACTTCCTATGTGAGATAAAGAGACTCACTGTAAACTAATAGTTAAAAGAGACTTACCAAAAGATAATAGTTAGCATGGTTAAACCAGGTTCTCTTATGGTAGCCTAAGAGAGACAGCTTTCAAGTTAGAATATAGCTTAATGGGTAGGAACCAAAAACCAGAGTTATTTTAGGAGAGAAAGACAGCTAGCTAGTATTTCTGTAGAAAAACATATAAATACCTTACAACCATTCTCTCTATTTTTGCGGACACACACACACAAACATATAAGCCTGCACCTCAACCGTATATATATATATATTGAAACACTCTAGGACTTCGTATATATAGTTATTTTTATTGATAAAAACAATGTCAAAGTAATAGAACAAGTATTTCCAAATATATCTTGATGCTTGGTTGAGGTGCAGGCTTATGCTATTCTAAAAACGAACTAGTAGTTACGTTATCTACCACTGAATGAGAACTTGTTATATTTGGTGTCTTGTATTTGAAGGATAGAGAAGCTTGGTAACAATGGAATAGTTTATTTTATGTTATTCCTTTATATGTATTACCTTCATTTTGTCAATCTAGTATTTTATGTTAACCTTTACAATAATTGATAAATGTATATAAAAAAAGTATGAAGCACTATTGGATGGTGTATTTTCATTCGACGCATGTCCAATCCCAACCTACAATATTGACGAGGACAGATACCATATCTTATTTCTCCTTTAAAGATTTACACTCTGTATTCGCATTTATATTTTGAAGATTATGTATCCATCCGATGATAGTGTCTTAGGAAAATTAATCTTTCAGTACACTTAACATTCGCTTTATTTAATAAAATATTATATAATAATAAAATAATTTATGTATCATGATTCTTCTCGGAACTGTAGTATAAAGAAATGGTACAAACTGTGAGAGTATTATTAATAGAAAAATGATATTTTGTCCCTCCAGTATATACAAACGTTAGAATTTATAAAGTTGTGGTATGTTTTCCCTTTCCCTTTGGAACGTTCCCACGGCAAAAGATTCTATGGCAGTGATTGTGAGAGTATAAAATGGTAGCGTTATAGGGGGAAGGCACGTGCAATTGAGATAGCGCAACGCCATGGAGGAAACGAGGCCACTCAAACTCTACTTCATTCATTTCCTAGCAGCAGGTCACATGATCCCGCTGTGCGACATAGCCACCCTCTTCGCCTCTCGTGGCCACCACGTCACCATCATCACCACCCCTTCCCACGCCCTAACCCTGCGCAAATCCATCCCCTCCCACCCCTTCCTCCGCCTACACACCGTTCACTTTCCCTCTCAAGAGGTCGGCCTCCCTGACGGCATCGAAAGCATCTCCGCCGTCACCGACGCTGACCACCTCGCCAAGGTCTTCGACGCCACCACCATACTCCAACCCTCCATCCAGAACTTCGTGGAGGAGAACCCACCCGATTGCATCGTCGCCGACTTTCTATTCCCCTGGGTTGATGACTTGGCCATCAACCTTAACATCCCTAGACTTGCCTTCAACGGCTTCTCCCTCTTCACCATCTGCGCCATACACTCCTCGCTACCTTCCAATTCTCTTCTCAGTCCCACCCTCCCTCACCCCATCACCCTCAACGCATCACCACCGAAGGAGTTGACCGAGTTCCTTGATAAGATGCTGGAGACGGAGCTCAGAAGCTACGGCCTAATAGTGAACAACTTCGCGGAGCTCGACGGAGAAGAATACATCCGTTACTACGAAGAAACCACGGGACACAAGGCTTGGCATCTTGGGCCGGCCTCTCTGATAACCAGAACCCCTGAAGAGAAAGCAGAGAGGGGCATGAAGAGCGTGGTGAGTATGGAGGAGTGCGTGAGTTGGCTTGACTCGAAGGCAGAAAACTCGGTGGTGTACATATGCTTTGGGAGCCTTTGTCATTTCCCGGATGAACAGCTTTACGAGATTGCATGCGGGATTGAAGCATCGGGTCATGGGTTCATATGGGTGGTCCCGGAGAAGAAGGGGAAGGAGAAGGAGGGGCAGGAAGAGAAGGAGAAGTGGATGCCGGAGGGTTTTGAAGAGAGGAATGCGGAGAAGGGGATGGTTATCAGGGGATGGGCTCCACAGTTGGTTATCCTGAACCACCGTGCCGTTGGAGCATTCGTGAGTCATTGCGGGTGGAATTCCAGCGTGGAAGCCGTGAGTTGTGGGGTCCCCATGATAACGTGGCCGGTGCATGGAGAACAGTTCTACAACGAGAAGCTGATAAGCGAGGTGCGGGGAATTGGGGTGGAGGTGGGCGCAACAGAGTGGACTCCCATAGGATTTGGCGAGAGACAGGTGGTGGTGAGCAGAGAGAGCATTGAGAAAGGTGTGCGGCGGATAATGGACGGTGGTGATGAAGCGGAGGAAGTGAGACGGCGTGCAAAAGAGTTTGGGGAAAAGGCGAGAAAAGCTGTTGGAGAAGGAGGTTCGTCTCACAATAATTTAACTGCCCTAATTCATGATCTTACACTGCTAAGGGACGCCAGGCTTCTCGCTTAGGTTAATACCCATTCATATTATATTATTTTACCCTCTCTTTCTATCTACCTTTATGCTTCTTCAATGATCACAATTGCCTCATAGACAAAAATAAAAATATATTACTAGGTATGAATTGTAGCACCTAATCTCTATGACAAATGGGGGTACGAGAAAAAAACGAGAGAGGGAAAAAAGGTTGTTTGCACTAAAAAAAGGTAAATGAATTTAAGTTAAAAAAAATGTATATGATCTGATTAATATTGTATAATAATCTTTTTATATTAGTATATATATAAAAAATAAATTAAAATTTAAAATTATTTTAGAGTAATCCAATTTATTTAATGTATTATTTTAATATTTTTACTTTGATTTATTTATTTTATTATAAAAATGTGAATATTGAAATGATAATAAGTGTAAAGTGTTTTTTTTTTTATAAATTGTTTACCTAAACATGAAAAGTTCAGACCATACAAATTTTATTGTTTTTCTGTATTTTTTAATTTTTAAATTCTTGAAATCCACATTTTTTTTCTGTTATTTCCATCTTTTCCAACTTTCCGCTGCCGGGAACTAACGGCGCAATTTACTTCCATGTTCATGTCTTGTAAATATTGTAATATAGGCTCTAACATATGGCTTTTTTCCCATTCTTTATTATTAATGTTGTAGCTCGGTTAGTCAAATAGTCAACGCTAGTCAACGGTAGACCGTCTTCTAAGTAATACAGAATGAATATGATTATAATAATAATATTTTATTTTTTAAGATTATTTTCTTTTTTTTATAGGTATTTAAATAGGTTTTTTGAAGTAGTTGGGCTGAAGGCCCAGTTCATCTACTTGTGTTCACCTTATTAGTGTAACATGTTTATAATTATTGGTATATAGGGCACATTAGTCTTATGAAGATATATTTGGTAAGTATTTGATCTCGATAGAGGTGAATGTTTTAGTTATAACCAATAGGTATTTGGTGGATCACTATAGAAGGGTTATGCAATTATACATTTGTTAGAGTGGTCAATCTATTTTATAGTACAATTAGATATTTTCTTTTACTATTATACTTATTTGATTCGCACAAGTCTTTTGATTTTAGTTTTTATTATTGTAAATGTAGAAAAAATCAAATTAAAAATAAAATTGTCACCTATTTAATATTTATGAAACTCCTGAAAGCAAATAGTTTCCGTCATAAGTTGCTATTTAATAATTGACAAAACAAAATAAAATAACTTAATTTTTATTTTGCATATAATAACACTAAAGTAATTTATATTATAATATCTCAAAAATAAAATAAAATAAATAATATTAAAATTTTCTACATATTATCACAAGTATGAGTTCGAGGATATTTAATAATAATAAAATTTAACAAATTCATATAAAAAATTAAGACTAATTTTAGGATAAAATTTTAGTTCATATATTTATAAGCTTTTTTTACTTGACTTTCAACTTTTTCTTTTTACTTAATTTAGATTTATATTTATTTCTTAACAAAACTATTTATGCCAATGATTATTTCCAAAATTTACATTTAAGAAAAAATAACTAGTAAATCTTAATTTAGTAGAAAAACTTTATTCATATTCCAGTCCTTCGTACAAATTTTAAATCTGCATAGTAATTTACTTTCAGATATTTTTCTACCAACATTGAAACGATTTTTTTTTCACAATAAACTCAGTTGTTAAGTTATAATTTTCCAATATAAATATATTAATAATAATAATATAATGTAGAGTTTATATAGAATTTGTCCCACTTTAAAAATATAAAATAATTTTGCATAAACTTACATCTTTAAACGTGTGTAGAAAATAAAATAAAATAAAATAGAAATACATATTTCTTAAAATTGGCCATATTTAATGAAAAGTAATGTTTAGTAACTAAGTTATGGGTGTTTAGATTAAAGTCTATAGGTTGCCAATTTACATGCAACATGTGGGAGTTTTTATTTATTAAAAATTGATTTAAAAACTAATTTATTGATTTTTGAAATAATAAATTTAGTAGCTAGTTTAATTTAAATTTAACTCAGAATTTAATAGTAATAAATGTTAGATCATAAACCCTAATAGTAATTAATATTAAATATCAATTTAGATTCAAAACCAATCTTAGTTATTATTTAACAAAAATTAATTTAAATACAAAATATACATAAACTAATTTAATGACTAATTATTTAAAAATTAATTTGATTACTAATTATATAAAAATTATATTAACGACAAATTTTATTAAAATAAATTTAACGATTAAATATATAGAAACTCGTTTCCTAACCAAATATATAAATATAAAAAAGACTCATTATAGTAATTTCTAAATATTGACAATATTATATTTAGGAAATTATTTTATTATTTATTTATAAGATGAAGTCACATTTAGAAAAAAAAAGTCCATCATACTTAGAAAAAAATCTAACATGAAAAAGAAATATATTATGATAAATTTTTAGTATATATGTAGTAATAAAATTCAAAAAAGCGTCGTTACAAATTCAAAATAGAAAGAAAGCAAACTACCAAAGGAAAATATTTAGTCCAATTTAAGAAGATGTTCATAATATTCACGTTATGTTGTCTCTCCCATGTAAAACAAAGTAAATTGCAGGAGAAACATAAAAATTATGAAAGAAAATTAGGTAAATAAGAACAGCATGATTAAAAGAAGCAAGATAAATCAAGCATATGCATTACACTAATCATGGAGCTGAAACTTTCAATGGGATCACTTAGCGGCATCAGTTATTGGGCCATCAGCCTTGTTAGTTAATCCCAACTAATTTTTTTGAAGTTTTTATGTTAAAACGTAAATACAATCTAAAATCATTAAACTAAATACATGTATTAAAACATTAATATAAAAAAGTTAAATTGATTGACTTGAATTAGATCAATATAGAAATTGATTTTCATAACGGATTTGGGGTGCACATATGATGTAAAAAAAAAGTATAAAATAATGCATAATCTTGTAATTTTGAGGCAACAATGAAGCGATAATCATCATTAATAAACTGTCATTTATTACTGTAAATCTTAAGAATCTCTATTGAAGATTTTTTATTCCTTAATTTATAGTTTTTAGTTTATAACTGAAGTAGTTGGATGTAGAAAAGAAATACATAATCCATGGAAGAGAAATCTAAGAAAATAATTTAGACAGTGGTTGTGGCAGATATCAGTACATGAGGGAGGTTTCGGAATCCACAGTAATTAACGACGCTTTTTAGAAACCCCAATAAATAAAATTTTATGTAATTACAAATTATATATTCTACACAAATAAGATAATGTGTATATTCATATACACTTCAAATAAATTATCGTTGAAGCATATAAATTAATTTCTTATCAAAATTACAAGATTTTTCTACAAGAACACATAACTAATCAAATTACAACCCTTAATCCTCACTGAACGAAAATTAAGCAAAGAAAGCTTGTTTGGGCATACGCAGCCCACTTTAGGTATTGGTGGTGCACGCTTCTTCCTGCACCTCCATGCTTTTTCTTCCTGCACCCCTGTAATATCAAAAATACCTTTGTATTTTGTATTGTATAATTTATCTTATTCTGATTTATATAATTTGAAATATTCTTTTTATATTTTAGATTTTATAATTTAAAATAAAAATAATTATTATTTTAAATTATAAAATGTCGAATAAAAATTGTTTTTTTATATTTTAAATTATATAATTTAAAATATAATTTTTGTATCCTGAAATATGATTGAGAAAATAAAAATAAATAAAAGAATTAAAAATGATATTTCATTTCTCCTAATATAGGTGCAGATCGAGGTTCTGGAAGAATTTGACATAGATTGCTGCTTTTGTTAAATTTGGCATGGATTGCTTGTGGTTATTGTGATTTTCTAAGAAATGGACTCAAGTGGCTTAATACAGGTTGGTGTTGCTTTTTGCACCTTTTAGTATTTACTAGTAATAATACTTTCCTTTATAATTATTTGACAATTTGATATAATAATTTAATAATATAAAAATTTAAATTGGCAAACTAACTTCTAAATATTTTATTATGTTGTTGTTATAAGGTTGTGACTAGAAATATATGAAGCAAAGATGTAAAAATATCATTTTTTAATATCTAGTTTCATTCTATTTTATTTTGAAATTAAATGAATAAATATATAAATTTTTGAATTCAGAACATACATTCAAAATACAAAAGGTAGAGAGATAGACAGTTGTGAGATGGAAGAAATACCTTACAATATATCGAGTCTAAATAAGTAAAAATAAATAAATTGAACATCACACATTTAAATCTTGTTTAACTTATTTAAAAAATAATTCATGTAATAATTAAAAAAAATCTTATCTAAATCTATTTATTTAACTTATTAATTATCTATTTATACTATTATAATATAATTTTAATATATTTTTCAGTTGTAAAATATTATTTTTCAATGTTTCAGTTACGAGAAGGAGTTTCTCACCAAATCTATATGCGGATTTAAGCAACAAGGTTGAGGAGTAAGCAGCAGGTGATGTGAACATCTGATTCATGTAATAATTTTTAAAATGATTTTTTTTACAATAAGTTATATTCTTAATGAAATTGTGTTATAAAAAAAATATGTGAGAGATATTCTTATACTTAGCAATGAAAAATCATATTTATAATATAAATTTATTTTACAAACATGCTCAATTAATCATGTTCTTTTTTAATAACAAAAAAATAAATCAAATTAAAAAAAACACTTATAGAATATTATAACCCTTATACAATAAAACAAGAATGATAACAACAAACACACTAGCCTAATAACTTATTTTAAGAATAATACCAGACTAAATATAGAAAAATATAACATCCTATTTACACCATTAGAAAATACAAATAAATAATAAATAATAAATACTTAATAATATATAACTAGACCTTTAAGATAATACAAAACAGAAAGAATAATAATGCAAAAAGATGGATAAAAGTTCCCAATCACAAAACACGAACTATCTTAAAAAAGAAAACAACTTATACAATAATAAATGATATTTGATGAAACTCATACCAATCATACTTCAATCATTATGTATGCAATCTTTTATTTGAAAATTAAAGAATTCATGATAATTATTGTATTATTATGCCTCTTCCTGATAAGAAATAAATAAGGTTGGTGTAGTAAACCGAAAATTTATTTTTCATGGTAGGATCGGCTTCTTTTATTGAGAACGTTTTATTATTTAATTGGAAATTCTTGTAGAAAATATAACTATAAGTGTATAAAAGATAGAGAAACAGTACTATTTTATATAAAAATATTCAGCTGGTGAAATCAGACTAGCTCTTTATTTATAAAAATATAATGAATTTTTATATTATTGGATCAGTGTAAGTTACTGTTATTGAAATTCGTATTTATTAATATTCATATTTATTTTAATAAATACATATAATTCATTTCTGCAGGTCAACACTGACAAACTCAATCCAGCTTAAAGGTCAACAACAGTGACAGGCTCTTACTCAAAGTTCCTAAAATGGACTTTCACAGAAAACCGACTTAAAGGATTGAATTGGGCCCACAATGCCAATCTGTAATTTCCTTATTTTTTTTACACGCATATGTCAAAAACATTATCGTCAAAAATTAAAATGGAAGACAAAAATACTTATTTTATTCATATAAAATAGTCTGATAGTCTTAGAAAGATAGACATGCTTATTCCAAGTGGTTGAGTAATGTTATATATTTATATATATATATATATATATATATATATATATATATATATATATATATATATATATATTAATTAATTAATTATACTTATGATGTTTTCTAAAAATATGATATTTTTGTTTAGGTTGAAATATTTTATTTTAGTTCTATTTATTTAATAAAAATAAATATAAATGATTTATTTCTTATTAAAAACAGTCATGTTATATTACAACAATAAAACCACAATTTCCCAAAAAAAAATTAAGAATGAATTTTGTGTAATATTTTAACATTGATAAAATATGAATAAAATATTTAAATATTAATAAATAATTATCAACATCACTCATATATGCGAATTAACTTAAAAAAAATATTGATATATTTTCAAATGAACGTTGTTTTGATGAGTTTATTTTGATAGCAAAAAGTTAATTATATATTCTACACACCAAGTATGAGATAAAGATTATAATTACTAAACAATACCAGCTTCATCACACTCATGTGTATATTCATATACACTTCAAATAATATAATTATCGTTGAAGTATGAATCAAGATAAAATAATTTCTTACCGAACTTACAAGATTTTTCTACAAGAACACCCGATATCACATAACTAATCAAATTACATCCCTTAATCCTCACTGAACGAAAATTAAGCAAAAACATTATAAGAAACAACACAAGACAGATAACCACATTCAATTTTTAATGCTTTCATGTAAACAGTTAATTAAGAGCGTCTTGAACAAATAACAAAATATACCAGATTTCATCTGTAAGAAAAAGTATAATTATATAACTAAAGTGAACATGTTAGTTTTACAAATATTGAAAATAAATTTTTGCAATGAATTTATACCAGAAAATTCACATGTATTTTCTGTGGAAAAATTTCAAAAAAATATAAATATTTATTGTGGAAATTATTTTACATAAAAAAACTGGCTATATTTTCTGCCGAATTTTTTGACAGAAATTTTGTAAGTAATAAATAGTTTTCTAGTAGTACATGAACTCATATTTTTTTTTTATTGAAGTTTTGGAGACCTTATTTGGACATACGCAGCCTACTTTAGATATTGGCGGTGACCGCTTCTTGCTGCACCTCCATGCTTTTCTTCCTGCAGCCTCAATAATATCCATGTTTTTTTTTATGATAATATCAAAATATCTTTCTAAAATTTGATTTTGAATTGTACAATTCATTATATTATGGATTATTTAATTGAAACTATAATATTTTATTTTAAATAATTCATAATAAAAAAATTATATTTTAAATTATGTAGTTTAAAATAAAAAAAATTATATTCTAAGTTATATAATTTAGAATAAAATAAATTTATATTTTAAATTATACAATTTAAAATATAAAAAATATTATTTTAAATTATAAAATTTGAAATAATTTTTTTATGGTAAATTATATAATTTAAAATATAATTTTTATATTCTGATTATCTAATTTAGGTAAAATGGAAATAGGACCGAAAAAATGAAGAAGATAAAAATGATACTTTTATTTCTCATTAGAGGTGCAGGAAGAAAACATCGAGGTTCTGGAATGGAAGAATTTGCATGGTTTGCTGTTTTGTCAGCCTCGCTTGTAGTTATGGTGATTTTCTAAGAAATGGACTCAAGTGGCATAATACAGGTTGGTGTTGCTTTTTACACCTTCTAAATATTTACTAGTAATAATACTTTCACACCGTTTATAATTACTTGACAATTTGATATAATAATCTAATAATATAGAAATTTAAATTGGCACACTAATTTTTAAATATTTTATTATATTTTTATAATAAGGTTGTTTTCAGAAATATATAAACAAATATGTAAAAATATCATTATTAAATATTTGCTCCCATTCTTTTTTATTTTGAAATGAAATGATAAATATACAATTTTCGGAATTCAAAACACACAGGTAGAGAGATAGAGAGTTATGAGATGGAAGAAATACCTTACAATATATCGAGTCTAACTAAATATAAAAAAATTGAACATCACAAATTTAAAATATTACTTAACTTATTTTAAAAAATAATTTATGTAATAATTAAAAAAATATTATTTAAACATATTTATTAACTTATCAATTTACCTATTTATACGATTATGATATAATTTTAATATTTCTTTCAGCTGTAAAATATATTATTTCGCAATGTTTCAGTCAGGATTTCCTCACCAAATCTATATACGGATTTAAGCAAGAGGAGTAAGCAGCAGGTGAAGTAAACATCTAATTCATGTCATAATTTTAACATGATATTTTTAAAAAGTAACCATTTTAAAACTTTTAAAAGGTATAAAATAAGTTATATTCTTAGTGAAATTGTGTTATAGAAAAGGGAAATGTGAGAGATATTCTTACATTTAGCAATGAAAGATCAGATTTATAATATCCATTTAATTTACAAACATGCTCATTTATGTATGGAACAGTTTTTCTATTTGAAAGATAGATAATTCACCATAATTCTTGTATTATTATATAAGATTATGTCTCTTCCTATAAGAAATATAGTGTACTAAATTGGAATTCTTTTATTGTGAAACTGACTTCATCTATAAGAAAATTCTTATCACTCGGTTGGAGATATATGTAAAAAAATGTTCTAATGATAAATTAGTTAGTATTTAAACAAAGATTTAGTTAGTATTTAAACCAAGATAGAGCGACAATAATTTTAACTGTAGAGTTATTAATCTATTTATAAAAATGATAATAAACTTTTATAGTATTAGAGCAGTGTAAGATATTGAGTGAAACCCATATTTATTAGTCATTTTAATATTAGTGACTTATGTTAATCATTTTAATTAATCTTAAATTTAACAAATACACATCCAAATTCATATTATAAACTCAGTTCAGCTTAGAAAATAAGTCGATGATCACAAGAGTCTCACTCAAAATTCCTAAAACCAACTTCAAATTGAGTCCACAATGCTAATCTGTATATTTTTTTTTTTATGAAAAACACGTATATATCCAAAAAATTATCCTCCAAAATTAAATGGGACAACAAAAATAATCTCATTTTATTGATATAAAATGGTATGATAGTCTTAGAAAAATAGGCGTGCTTATTCGAAGTGGTATATATATATATATATATATATTCTTAATTATACTTATGATATCTTCCAAAAATATGACATTTTTGTTTCTATAGAAATATTTTATTTTTTTATTGCTATTTATTTAATAAAAATAAATATGCATGATTTAATTCTTCTTAAAAGGAATCATGTTATTGTATTACAACAATAAAACCACAATTTTCCAAAAAAATATAATGTTTCGAATTCATTCAAAATAAAAAAAAAGGTAGAGAGATAGACAATTATGAGATGGAAGAAATACCGACTCTAAATAAGTATAAAAATTTGAAAATCACAAATTTAAAATCTTATTTAACTTATTTAAAAAATAACTCATGTAATAATTAAAAAAAGTTATTTAAATCTATTTATTTAAATCTATTTATTTAAATTATCAATTAACTTTAAATTTTTTTTCAGTTGTAAAATGTATTATTTCTCAATGTTTCAGTCAGGAAAAAGAGTTCCTTACCAAATCTATATACGGATTTAAGCAACAAGGTTAAGGAGTAAGCAGGTGAAGTAAACATATGATTCCTGTAATAATTTTAACATGATTTTCTTAAAAAGGTAACAATTTTAAAACTTTTAAAAGGTGTAAAATAAGTTATATTCTTAGTGAAATTGTGTTATAAAAAACGAATATGTAAGAGATATTCTTACACATTAAGCAATGAAAACATGGTCATTCAATTATGTATGCAACAGTATTTTTTTATTTGAAAGTTAAATAATTCACGATAATTATTGTATTATTATATATGATTATGCCAATCTGTAAGTTCCCTACTTTCTTTATGTACACTTGCATATATATATATATATATATATATATATATATATATATATATATTCTTAGTTATACTTTTTCTATTGAAATATTTTTATTCTTATTTAGTTAATAAAAAATAAGTATGCATGATTTATTTCTTATTAAAAAGAATCATGTTATTGTATTATAACAATAAAACCACAATTTTTCAAAAAAATAAAATAAAATTGTAAGATTAAGAATGATTTTTGTGTAAACAAAATTTGTCTTTATAAAATGTTTCAACATTGATAAAATATGAATAAAATATTTAAATATTAATAAAAAAATATCAACATCACTCATATGCGAATATTGATATATTTTCAAATGAATGTTGTTTTGCTGAGTTTATTGTAATAGCAAAAAGATAATTAGTATTTTTATTGAAAAACAATTACGCACTTATATAATTGTTAAAAACGTGTACAAAGACACGCACTAAAAAAAATCCATATACATATATCAATTATAGGATTTGTATGAAAACTGTTAAATACATTTTCCAGCTAATATTTTATAAAATTATATAGTGCAAATATTATTGATCCATCGAGACGCGATCTTATCTTGACCACAGTTTATAAAATAGGTTTTATTATCTTTTATGATTTTATAAAAGATATCTTGTGTTGGTAGAAACGCATAGAAACGATCTAATTCGTTATTAATTCCAGCATATTTTGTTCTTCTTCTGCGGCGCCGCGGCTGAAATCAATTATGATGAAGATAAGATCACGTGTGCAGGTATCAAAGTAAAGAGTTCACCACCTTTGGGCCAACTCATGCACTCTCGTCTGAATTATATTACATTATCGAGATACAGATGCTAGGAATTCAAAATCAAACTATAAAGAAATTCAATTTATCAATAAAATATCCCCTCGTGGATCACAATCAACTATAGAAAATTAATGTTTTCAAAATCAGTGAGACTACAACATGGTTTATTTTTCCAACTAAATGTTCAATAATAATTTTATAACGAGAACTAATTTTTACGTTAGGCAGATAATAGCAGCTGCATCTTAAATCTTCTTGCTATTTGTATATATTCTTATCAAATCAAGTTGATTCAGAAATGGACACGCGAAGCAATATGCGAATCACTGAGAAATTGTATTGTATATATGGTTATTTGAATGGTTATATACTTAATGTCCCACAAGAATTATATAATACAGGAAACAAGATCACTGTAAAAGATGGCATGACACAGAAAATTCACGTGGAATATAATTGGTATAAACAAATGGCAATTGGCTAAAAGGGTAGAATGTAGCTTCTATATAAGGGTTTAAGGAAGGGCTTTCACTTCACAAACCAAACTAGGGCTTCAGTTACCTAGCTTCTTCCTCATCATGGCTTCCACCATGAAACTTGTGCTTTTCTCTGCTCTTCTGCTCTTTTCTCTCCAAACAGTGCTCTCCATCACCCCACTGCGTTTTCAGCATCCATTGGACCCTCTCACCAAAGAAGAGATAACTCTTGTCCAAACCATAGTCCAGAGGAAGTACCCAATCTCCAACAACAGGTTGAGCTTCCACTACATTGGCCTTCATGACCCTGAGAAGGATGCCATTCTCAAATGGGAATCCATCAAACCAACCGTCACAACCGTCCCTCGCCAGGCCTTCGTCGTTGCCATCGTCAACAGCCAAACTCACGAGATCCTCATTCAACTCGACGCAAAGAGAATTCTCTCAGACAACGTTCACAACGGAAACGGGTTCCCCACCCTATCCGTGGATGAACAGGCCGTTGCCATTAAGCTCCCACTGGAATACGGTCCATTCAAAGAATCCGTGAAGAAGAGAGGCTTGAACCTCTCAGAGGTGGTGTGCTCCACTTTCACCTTGGGGTGGTTTGGAGAAGTCCAGAAAGGAAGGAGAGTGAGGGTGGAATGCTTCATGAAAGAAAGCAGCCCTAATATCTACGTGAGGCCTATCAGTGGACTCACCATAGTGGTTGATCTTGAGCTCAAGAAGATCATCGAGTATCACGACGGTGGTATCATAGCAGTACCAACCGCTGATAACACTGAATACCGTTTATCACTTCAGAAGCCACCATTTGGACCAAAACACCGCAGTCTAGCAACCCACCAACCAGAGGGTCCTGGCTTCCAAATCAGTGGCCACAGTGTTAGGTAAGTAATGTTCTTCTTTCTTTATTCTTTATCCACTTTGCTTTGGTTATATATATATATAGTTTCAACTATTTTTGATTTGATTCGTCTGTTCAGCTGGGCCAACTGGAAGTTCCACATCGGATTCGATCCACGTGCCGGACTTGTGATATCACTGGCGTCCATTTACGATCTGGAGAAGCACAAGTCTCGAAGAGTATTATACAAAGGGTACATTTCTGAGCTGTTCGTGCCATACCAAGACCCAACAGATGACTTTTACTATAAGACATTCTTCGATGCCGGAGAGTTTGGGTTCGGTCTCTCCACTGTCCCATTGGTGCCCAACCGTGATTGCCCCTCCCATGCTAAATTCCTTGACGTATATGTTCACGCTGCCGATGGCTCTCCATTGCTCATTCCCAACGCAGTCTGTGTGTTCGAACAATACGGTAGCATCTTGTGGCGTCACACCGAAACTGGAATTCCCGACGAATCGGTATATACGCATTCACCACCTCTTTCTCATCAATACACACTAATTGCTCATTCAATTAAATTTAAATATTTACGTTTGTGTTGGCCTCTCACAGTTCGCAGAAAGCAGATCGGAAGTGAACTTGGTGGTAAGAACAATTGTTACTGTGGGCAACTACGACAACATCATTGACTGGGAGTTTAAGACAAGTGGCTCAATCAAACCCGCGGTATGTTTCATCATTCCCTATACCTATTTGTGAGTACAATATTGTAGTTCTTAGCACATGTTTACTATTACTTAGTTTTATACATATAAACACGCACATATATGTAAAGCTGTCAACTTTGTCTGATATGATGTTGGGATAACAGATCTTGCTCTTCGTTATTCAAACATAAAAAATGGTATTATATATTGTTTTGATAATTCTTCACAATGCCATTTTATTGGACAAGATCTCCATTATGTTTTGGACCACGTGGTTCACTTGCGAACCCCAAGGGGCATTGGTACTCATGTCATCTGAACCTTTTAATATGCATGCCTGAATGTTTACCCGAGTCCAAGAACAAAAGTCATTCGGAATGAAATAAATTACTACATGCTTTGTTATATAATAATCCATGTTTGTGGAGTGGTCTTAAGAAATACAAGTGGGCCTCACCTGACTAATTATATGTTTACAGTGATGATAGTCCAAGTGTGATGATAATTCTTTGACCTCCACTTCTTTCTCTTGCTTCCAATCAAATATTATATTTAACCAATAAAGGAAACGGAAAAGAACTTTTGAGACCACTGTTTTGTTTCTACATCCTTATATCTTCATTATTGTAGAAATAAATATAAACAAATTTTTAAAATAAAATAATAATATTATGTGTGAAAAAATATAGTCTGAAACTATCATCACTCTACATGTTTTGCCGGATCTGTAAGTGCTAGACAGCTAGTCCTGTAGCCTAAACTAATGTAATAAAAATCCTTGAACAGATTGCTCTGTCGGGTATATTGGAAATCAAGGGAGTGGATATTAAGCACAAGAACGAGATAAAGAGTGACCAACATGGTACCCTGGTGTCAGCCAACAGCATCGGTGTCTACCACGACCACTTCTACATATACCATCTCGACCTTGACATTGACGGCGTCTACAACTCTTTCGAGAAGACGAGTTTGAAGACGGTGAGAGTGACAGATGGAAGCTCCAAGAGGAAAAGCTATTGGACAACTGAGACTGAAACTGCTCAGACCGAGAACGATGCAAAGATCACAATTGGGGCCGCACCGGGAGAGCTTTCAGTGGTGAACCCTAACAAGAAGACCTCGGTTGGAAACAATGTGGGATACCGTTTGATTCCAGCAATCCCTGCTCATCCTCTTCTTGCAGAAGATGATTATCCACAAATACGTGGCGCTTTTACAAACTTCAATGTATGGGTCACTCCCTACAACAGGACTGAGAAATGGGCTGGTGGACTCTACGTTGATCACAGCCAAGGAGAAGATACTTTAGCCGTTTGGACCAAAAAGTACCATTTTTTCACTTTTCTTACTAGTTTTTAAGTGCCTGTGTTCACAACAACTTACCCTTTTCCTTTACACTTGAAATAATTGCAGGAATAGAGACATAAAGAACAAGGACATTGTGCTGTGGCACGTTGTGGGAATTCATCACGTTCCAGCTCAGGAAGACTTCCCCATAATGCCATTGTTGAGCACTGCGTTCGAGCTCAGGCCAACCAATTTCTTCGAGAGGAATCCTGTTCTCAAAACCCCTTCTCCTAAGGACCTTGCTTGGCCCGGTTGCCCCAAGTAAAACTACTCTTTGTGTTGCCATGCTGCTACCACACTTTGTTTTGCTTTTGGTTTTGGATAGCTAGAGTTTCCAATGTTTTCTCCCTTACATGTACCACAATAATCCCATGATGCTTCATTTGTCTTGGTAATAATACAATAATGTCTTACTATTTTGGGTAACTTCTCAGACTTGGCACTGTGGTTGTTGGTTAAACCCTAAATAAAAAAATAATGCATCAACCATAAATAAGTATGTCCAAAAATCAGTAAAAAATTTTGCCGCCATATTGGAAAGATATTGCCAAAAGATTTTGACGAATGACTAATTCTATCAATTATATATATTATAATTTTGGAAAATATCAAAAATACATGTCGGTTAAATATATATATATATATATATATATATATATATATAGAACCTAAAACTCATCAATTTTATATCTTCTAATATGTAAACCCCGCAGCATCGCAACCACCACTTTTCCCTACCTGCAATGTCAATTTTATAACCAATTCCCCCACTCCTGCAACAACCTAAACCCTACAATGAAAACCCTAAGAATTCCAAACAAGCTTAAAAAATTACTAAGAAAAATTACTAACCAAATTTTATCATATCCTTACACAAGAGAAATAGTACCTTTTTTCCATGGAAGAACATAGGGGATCTAGTAGCTACATACTGGCTCTTCTTTATATTTAAAACAGAAGTAAATTTGAATTTTAGATGAATGTGGCAGAATCATTCTAAGCTTTGATGGTGAAGTTCGTGTAAGCTACGGAGATACCAATAAATATAAAACCCCTGAATATGGGTCTTGCTTGTTAGTCAAAATAGTGTTTTGCAGATTCAAGAAGAAAGACATGTGGTGACTGAGCAATATTGAAAGTGGTTTCATCATAATACATGTGGTTGTAGAGTTCCATGCATGAAGACACATGCGAATATTGGTTTGATCGCCTTGTCTTCTTCCCTGTTTCATCATATACATCCCTTTATAAATTCATTCATTACATTAGTTTTTTTTATCGTCCCTTCCGTTAATCAATAATTTTAATAATTAGTAATACCCTTCCGTTAAAAAAAATAGTAATACCCTGTTGCAGAAGATTATTTTGTTTAAGTAAAAGTAATATGCATTCTTTCTATACACACTTTTCATTTTGAAAAAAAATTATCTGTCTTCCTCTGTTATCTTTTAACTTAAATTTCTTCATCCCATTATTTGAACAAGTCTCCCTGTCATGTTTAAAATTTAAAATATTCATCATGTTATGTTATGAAATAAATTATATTTAAAAATGCTAGTAATTTATGTTGGTTTATGAATGTATGTATATTCACATTGAAGTAGATATTTTGCAGTTTGTTAATTCAAACCTCCAATCCTTCTTAATCATATAGATACTTTGCTAATCAGTTAAACTAAATATTATATATGGCAAACCCATCCTTATATTAGAAACATTAAAGCTATACTCAGATCATAACATATATATAACGCAAATAAGATTTGTGCTTACGATTGTGAGAGGAGAGGGTATTGGTTTTTACATCCACTTGTTGTTAGTTGTGAGAAAAAAAAATAGAAGAAAATGTTATAAGATATATGCAAACAGTCTAATACAAAATTTTCATTATTAATAGTATAGGTACAAATTATTTTTATATAACATTTTAGAGTGTAAATTAAGCTTTATGTTTTAAATCCACGTAATAAAAAATGATTGTATATTAATCGGGATTAAATGTATTATATATGTTATAGTAGTAGTAGAGGTTTGATATTATTTTTTTATTATAATTTTTACATAATATAATTTATATATTTGAATAACAGAAGAAATTTGAAAGTAAATTTTCTTAAATTAGATTAGATATGGCATCGTATGTTAGATAAATAGAATTATCTCCAGTAAACCTTGTAAAAGAAAAGAATAATAACTAAAAGTTGGGTTTTACTGTAAAAGGAAAAAAAAAAAAAGGTTAGATCTACAGGATTTAATTGTCCATACTTTTAAATATGAAAATAACCTCACTGTATCATGAAAATTTAAATATCTCTTATAGTTTTATAATAGATTGTCTACTTAAAACAACAAGTTTAGAATTATGGAGAAAGTTTAGAATTATAGAGAGAATAATAAGAGTTTAAGTTGGTAATTATAATCACTTGTTATGCTTTTGTTTCTTTCAACCTGATTCTTGAATCACATTTCAACAAGAACACCGACCTCAACATAAAAGAGACCACAACAAACAACTAAGAACAAAACCACATAGATCAAGAGCAACATGAGGTTTTTTTTTTCATTTTGTGTACTTTTTAATTTTAATTCCTAAAAAGTGTAGAAAAAAATTTATTTATCAAAATGGATAAATTCTGCCAGTTAGATAGACATAATTTCAAACTAGTCAAAATAAAAGTGACATACTGGTCATTTCAATTAATGACATTAATTAAAATTATTTTTCTCTCTTCAATCATTTTTTAATTATTTGATACTATGATCCTTAAATTTAACAATTAACAAAATAATAATAATAATAATTATTATTATTATATAATAATAATTAACAAAACTATAACATGAATATTAAGATATATAAATTTATTTTAAATTAAAATAAAATAACATAATGATAATAAAAATAATAATTTTAATTAAATTCATATGAATTTAATTTAAATAATAATAATAAGAATAATTTCATATAGATTTAATTTAAAAAATAATAATAATTATTATTAAATTCATATGAATTATTCTTATTAGTATTATCATTATATTATTTTGTTTTAATTTAAAATAAATTTGTATGTCTTAATACTTTATTATAGTTTTGTTAATTATTATTATTAATTTTTTTGTTAATTGTTAAAGTAAAGAACATAGTGCTAAATAATTAAAAATTTATTTGTTAATTATTATTATATAATGATTATTATTTTTTTATTAATGGTTAAACCTAACAATCATAATATCAAATAATTAAAAAAATGATTGCACAGAGAGAAATTATTTTAATTAATGTCATTAATTGAAATAGTCAATATGTCACTTTTATTTTGACCCGTTTGAAAATATACCTATCCGGCAGAATTTGCCTATTTTAGTAAATAAATTTTTTTCTACTCATTTTGAGAATTAAAATTGAAAAGTACATCAAAATGGGAAAAAAGCCCCAACATGAACATACTAAGTACTTCAATTATTAAGCATTTAATTTAGTTTTGAACTTTTGAACTATGTTAACATTTTATTTAAATTATATTTTTAGAATTTGATTTCAATTATATGTTCTTGGAGCTTCATTTTAAAATGTATTGTTAGCACTTAATTTTAAGTTATATGTTTTTAACTATTATTTTGAATTATGTTAGCACTTGATTTAAATGTATTGTTAAAACTTGATTCAGATTTCAAATTAGCTATTTTTTTAGAGTTTCATTATGTGCTATATGAGTACAAACAAATTTAGATATATTAGACATATTTTTTAAAAATATTACTTACATAAAGAATTTATAATTTTTTTATTTAAAATAATTTATTTCATGTTAATTACATGCAATTTTTTTTCTATATGTAATCAATACATCTGTACGTAATTTATAATTTTCTTAGGTATTAATGACTTTTCTGTAAGCAAAGTGACTAGTCATTACATTTTCTATGAAAAAAAATTGTATATAAGTATTACCTATACCTCATTAATATATGAATTTTTTCCATGATAATTTCCAGTTTGTAACGAATTTGGACTTTAGTTACAAATTTTCTTTCGTCGGAGAAATATATATATATATATATATATATATATATATATATATATAACATGTTTATTCCATTTATATTTATCAGATAAAAATGTACAAAATATAATAAATGAAATACAAATAAAATACGAAAGCTCAAATTCTAAAAATATTAAAGTGCTTTTTTCATTCTCAACTTCACTAAAAAGAAAAGAAAAAAGAAATAGAATAGCATCTTCTTCGGTGCGAAAAAATTAAAAAATTAATAACTTCACCATTGTTAAAAAAATTTAAGAATTTAAAGTCCCGTATTGGAGTATTATCTCTTGAATGTGAAGTCATGTTTGAAGCATGACTTATCTATATTGATATTTTTTTAAATCTATACAGTTTAGTAGATTTGAAAATAAATTAACCGTGTTTGATAAATTTGCCCAATATTTATAATACTGTATTGAATCAGAATAAGTGAGAAATATATAAGAGCAGCTGAATTTATATATGAAATCTTCTAGTTATTTAATTGTGTTATTTTTTAGACAAATTAAATTGTTTCTTTGTTACTTCATACTAGTCTCCCCTTCTAAATATCACCAAACAGATCTATGGTTATTAAATCTATTTTAGTGGAACAAATTGCTATTATCCCTGTTCCATGGAAGTGAAGAGCCTATCCTAAAAGATATATTGCTTGATGTGATCTCTGTAAATAGTTGAATATTCTTTGTTTCTTTGCATATTTAATATTATCCTATATCAATATAAATGGCTTATTTAAGATAAATACTTAGCATATTACTATACTAATAATAATAATATAAATACAATGTATTATTTCTAGTCTTTAATATTTATGGGAGTTTAGACTATTTTTTTACATCCTTTGCTGTAAAGTTTAACACTTTTATGCATTTCTGCTGTGTAACATGATCTTCTGCTCAAGCACTTGCAGTTGTTCTCTATCCTCTTGTGTTTTGAGTGAGCTGTAAGAAACTTATAATTAATCTCATATTTTATTTAAAGTGTTGTGGATTTTTCTCACTCTGATTATAATATTAATCATCATAATCATAGACACAAAGTTTTCCCTTCTAAGCTACCATAAAATTCCTTTCCTCTTAACGAGGCAAAGCAATTCATGATCAAAGAATACAAGCCATTTCTTTCAATAGAAGAAACTTATTCTCAATGGTGAGAGCAAAGAACAACCACATTACTGGACAACCTTTCCCAGCAATATTCTAGTAATACAATTTCAAGAATTAATCTTGGTTTATATATATACATGCCCACCTTCCGATCACAAAATAAGGACAGGTTCTGATTTTTCGGTGTTTGAAATTGAAGGGCCATGGCTTCAGGATCCAAATCAGTGGCCTCAATCCTCTTGGCACTGAATCTTGTGTTGTATTTCATTGTGCTTGTGATTGCTTCTTGGGCAGTGAATCATGGGATTCAAAGGTCTGGTGAAACAGGTAAGAGAGTAGAAAACTAGAATTAAAAAAGTGTTGTATTGGTTGGTTGATTTGAATTTTGTGTGTTTGCTGACTCTGCGTTGTTTGTATGGTAGCATCTGTTTTGTCCCTTCCGGCACGAATATTTCCAATATATTTTCCAATGGGAAACATGACAACTGGTTTCTTCGTGATCTTGTCTCTGATTTGTGGTGTTGTGGGGTTCACCACCTCACTCACTGGACTCAATAACATTTTCCAGTGGGATGCTCCCAACTTACATGCAGCGGCCATGTCTTCTCTCACTACATGGGCACTCACTCTACTAGCCATGGGGTGAGCTTTCTGCTTTCTATTTACTCAAATTTCTACCATTCTAACAGACACTAAATGTTTTATGATTGCTACTTATTTTGTTTCAGATTTGCATGCAAAGAGATTGAACTTGGATGGACCGACTCAAACCTGGTAAGCTTAGCTTCAATGCTAGAATTTCAATTCACTGCCAAAGAATTTGTCATTTACCAAATATATTTGCTAGTCGAAGTCCCACATAGTTTATAAATAAAAAAAAGTTGAACAAAACATAATAAATGAACAAAAAAGTTGAAGTGGTGTCTTTCTTTTTTACATAATAATAATAACTAGAATTTTCCAAATACTTTTGCAGCGAACCTTAGAAACAATCACGATAATTGTAAGCGCAACTCAACTGCTATGCACGGGAGTTATCCACGTTGGAATTTCAGAAGTTGTTCCTCCCAGAATTGGAAGAGTGTGAGTTTCAGTTTGGGTTCAGCTCTCTTTTACCAACTTCAGTGCACAATTAACTGCAATGCTTTTTCTCATGTAAAGTTATTTGGTTTATTTGCATCACCATATTTTATTTATCGTGGTGCTATTTCACATTCTACACGGTCTATTTGATGTTAAAATAAATTATTATTTTATTATTATATAATATTTTATTAAATGAATCGAGTGTAAAATAGATATCATTAACGAATAGTGATATTAAAATATAGTTTTTTTATTTAAAATTTTCCATCTGCATCATGCACAGTTAAAAATTCAAATGAAATGACACAGTTTAAATTGTTAAATTCGTTGGTATGTGGTAAGATGATAATTAAAATTAATGTAAGGGTTAAATTAAAGCAGTCAATTTCAAATAAGGCAGTCTTACAATAACCCTATTACTAACCTACCTAATAAATGTGTTAAAAAAAAAACACCACAAAATCTGATATAAAGAGGGTTAACGATAAATAAAAGTTCAAACAAATGAGAAAAATACAGCAATGATTCATCTATCGCTATATCATCCTCTCTTTGTAGTAAAATAATTATATACATTATTTATTATACAATGTATTAAAGTTATGTTGTAATAAAAATATAATTATATAGAATTAGTCATTTTAAATATTTACAATTTGATTATAAATAAGATGTGAATTATTACTTTTTTTTAATATTTTCCACTATTTCTTAGTTATTTTCTGTTTTCTTTTTTTTTATTCACTATACTTTAACTCATTTTTTTAGTTTTTAGTGTGTATTATTACTTTAAAACGTTATTAAAAATAAAACAGAAAAAAATTATATATATATATATATATATATATATTAAATGAGAAATTTAAATATTATAGATAACATTCTTATAAATAGCTCTATTTTTATTCTCATCGTCATGTTAACTTTAGTAAAAACACATATATAAACAAATAAAAATCTAAATATATAAGAAATCATAGACCATGAATTCTTAGAAAATCATAATTCATTTATTTTATTTAGTTTTTTAATGTAAATTTTGTATTATTACTTTAAAACATTATTAGAAAACAATTTATACATGTTAGATGAGAAATTTCATTATATATTTTATAGATAATTCTTATAAATATAGCTTAGTTCTTATAAATAGCTCTGTCTCTACTTTCATCATAATTAACTTCAAGAAAGTAAAAACAGATCGATAAAAAAATACAAAAACTGAATATGTTTGAAATCATAGTCCATTAAATTATTAGAAAACCATAATTCCTTTTCTTTTTCTTTCTAAACTGCAACAATATTTGTGTTATTACACCCTATCGATCCTACATTTTCTCCTGCAGAGAGTGTTTCCTACAAATATCAGAAATTATGATCTTTTGTTAAAAAGTATAAAACAATAATGACCACAAAATGTAATGAGTGCATTATTGCAAAATGGAAAAAAGGGGCATTCCGAGAATCGAACTCGGGACCTCTCGCACCCAAAGCGAGAATCATACCACTAGACCAAATGCCCATCATGTTGCATCGGTTTTAGTGAATGCATTACACTTTTTTTTTTAATTACAAATCAAGTTGGGTAGCATGTTTAAAGAAATTATGAAAATTCTCCTACATAATAATTTATAATTAAATATAAAATATATTTACATCAATAGATCTTATTTTTATTGAATAAGTTAACTTTTATTTTCTCATTATTTTTTATTTTTTCCTGTCACGAAAATATTCTAATTCATTAGATTTTTTTCAAAAATAGGTTTTTGATCTCTGTCCACTTTTAATTTTGTAAACATATTTATTAGTTTTATCGCATATGACATTGTGACACGTTTGTTTTAAATATATAATAAAATTTTAACCACTACTATTTTAAAATTAAGTTTTTAATTCTTAAATATTAAGGATGTTGGTGTACATTTTATAAATGCACCCTTCCGAGGAGCATTACAGAGGTAAAGAATTAAAATGAAACTTTTAAAGCTTAAATAACCTAAGAGGAAATGACTAAAAGCGTAAGGGTAAAAAATAATTTTAGTCATAATTTTGTTTACTGTTTTTTATCAACATCATAAGTACGGTTTATTATTATTTAGTCAGAAATATATTTTGTTCCATCTGTATCTTACAGCAAAATTTTAATTAAACTTTGTTGTTTTTGTTACATTTATTACACTTTGTTTCCCTGTGTGGTTAGGGACCACTTTAATTGCAGAAGGGTGTTTGGACTCGCAAGACCCGCATGATAGCCCAAATACGCTTGGCCCATATATATATATATATATATTTCAAAATTTTTAAAATGTGAAAATAGAGTATGCCTTCATCTAGTTTCATATTTTAAAATATATATCTTATTTCTATGATTTTGGATTTTCTTTAAATGTTTTTTTATTTAAAAAAGTGATTTTGTATTTATGTTATTTGTCTAATAATTCACAATTTGCTCTTTTATTTCATCTCTTACGATGCAATAACAATTTTACATACTAGTGGAAACTATACTTTTAAATATATTGGTATATTTATCACTTGTTACATATATATTATTAAAAATTAAGAAAGAATTTATAAATTAAAGAGTTGTGAAAAAAAAAAAAGCTTAACATGTTTTAATCACTCTGTCAAATTTCCTAGAAAACAAATACTGAAAAATCTACTGTTCTCTTTCTCTCGTAGTATAACTATGCGATTTATAATATTTTTAGAAAAATAAATTCATTTAAATTATTAAAAAATATTTTTAAATATAACTTCAGATAAAAATCTAATATAAAGTATAAATTTTACAATTTGGAGTAGAAACCTCATTTCCAAAATCGCAACATATATACTTGGATAAAACACAAGGATTAAAGTGTAAATTTTTTTAACTCTTACATTTAAAATAAGATAAAACAGATAATATATTTATTTAAAAGCAGAGATTTTACATATTGTAACTTATTATATGATGTTTGACAAAAATATAAAGAATATGTTTGTTCCCTTAAAATGATAATCAATTGTTATTAATTATATTACTTTTAATATACGTTGAAATTATAGAAACTGTTTGAATGTTGAAAATAATAGAGTCGAGTTGATTTTGTAATGAAATGAATTTATTGGACAAGAAAATAGTAAATATTTGGAATGATATGATAATAGGTTATAGAATTTAAAAGATATTGTTGTTTCACTTATTATTTACTTAAACAAATGGAGTCATTAGAAAAGTTCTTATATTAAGAATTATTATTTAAAAGTTATTTTGTCTTGATCTTATATCAAATTGTACTGATATATTATGATTGGTGTAAGATGTAGTTGTCATAAGTTATTTAATTTGAAAAATATATTTTGATATTTCCAAATTTATTTGTTATAATAAAAATAAATAATTAAAATAATGATAAACAATAAAATAAAATTAAATATTTTTTTTTTTATTTTTTTACTTTTTTTATTCTATTTTCTTTAAATAATCTTTATTTTTTTCTCTTTAATTCACTGATTTTTTTATCATCAACCCAAACGAGTACGTATTCATGTATAAGTGTGACCCACTATTCCATCAATGTTGTTTCTGCCACTAAAAGTTTCACCCACTCCTGCACCAGGACACGCTTCCACTAGTTTTGGTTGGGTTGTGTAACAAAACCATAAAATTATCCACTATTTATTTTCTTATTAATATTAATATAAATATTATTTTATCAAGTTTCTTTTAGCAGAATCTGTGTTTGATTATCATGAATTCCCAAACTGAATTCAATATGAAATCAGATCAACCACATAATCAGTTCAATAGAGCTTATCAGAGAAAGATTTTATGTTTAAATAGTGATCGTCTATGAAAGTTTTAAAACCTATAAATACAGGATAACTATTAAAAGAAGTATTATTTTATTCTCTCCATTCTATTATTATTATTATAAGTATTATGTATTATGTAAGTAGATCCAAAATATCATAGTCGAAGTTCATTACTAAGAATTTAGATTTCATTACGATGATTTCTGATATTTAAAAAGGAATCTTACAAGTCTCTACGTCTTGATATGAAGAATATTAGAAACTTAATACTTCACGCAACTAAAAAAGATCCATATACAAAGGTTGTCGGAAGAAGAACTTTAGTAAAATTATTGCGTCCGAGCGTTAGAGACACATTACGAAATACGAATGGTTATGGCTTATAGCATGATGGTTGCGGCACGTAATCACTATATTCCCTCTCTCTAATGTCCAAAACATTTCTCATCATCACCAAAAACCATCTTTGGCAAAACAACAAAACTAACCATTATGATATAAACACCATTAAATAAATACCTTTTCAGTAGAATTAAATATTAAAAAACCTTACCATTTATGATAGTTCTGTCAAACTCAAACAGAAAACAATTTATGGTAAAAAATATATTTGTAGCTTGTGAAACGATCAAAATTTACTTTTCATCACATGCTGGGTATCCTTCGAGTGTTAATTGTGTTGGCACATCACATGACACATTTCTAAAGCACTGCTCATCTCGATGCGATCTTGATCTAAGAACACAACCATCTCCACTAAATTATTATCATTATTAAAATAAAAGTTACTTTGGCTCATTGGGATTGGAATGTTCAGAATCAGTTCCTTTACTTTATACAAAATTCCTTTTTTCACTACAATTTATATTTAATTAGTACTCTCACCTGTTCAAGAATACACCATAAATACATTTGTTAAAAATATTTAAATATTTTCACTTTCACGTAACTCTCACGAAATTTCAATTAACAATTTTTTTACTTTTTTTTATAATAATATCATCAAATATGTTGTTAATATAACTCTTTTTATAATTTTTAAAGTTGATAAAAAACTCGTTTCATTTAAGTGAAAGAATGTGCTACAGAATGTATCTTGAATATTATTCATAAAAGCTTATATAATTAAGTTATCCGTGATTTTAGTTTTTGATTTTCCTTTTTGTTTTCAACCTTTAAAATAAATGATTCTCGTTCATATATTTTAAAATCTATGAACTCTAATACCTAAAGCTAACGCTTTTTTCAAATTATGTAGAGATTAAAATCAGCGTTTTTAAAAATCGAAGACTAAAATTAATATTTGTATTTTTTTTAGAAATTAAATGTCTCGTTAACCCTGCATGTTTTTTTATATAATTTTATTTGTGTACTTAGTTATTAGAAGACACATCTGAACTTTTGATAATTAATTATATGTGTTCTAATGATTTCTTTTTGGTGGATTATTCTTCTAATTATTAAGAAACTTTCACACCGAGAAGCCAAGTATTTCAAATTTGAAATCATAGAGAATCAAACCTGTTGGCATTTTTTTTTTTTTTTTTCGCACTTTGTTTACTAGTCAAGATGCTACCTAACATAGGACAAATGGATGATCATATTGGTTTTTTTAGATAACATGTTTTCATTTTTACCAAGACAGATATAAAGAAAAATTGAACTAATAGAAGCTAAAGAATAGAAGATGCATTACTGCCACACCACACTCTAGTTTGAGAGCAGGAAAAGGACCTGGTTAAAGACAAATTGATTATACATAAATGTTGATTAACCTGAACAGAAAATCAACTTCTTATGTGTATTAAATTGTATTACTTTGTTAGATATTTGTTCACTTATCTCTCTGCCTTTCTTATATTTTACAATTTCATGTACCAATTTATGAGCGATATTTGTTTTTTATTTTATTTTTTTGGACGTTTTTGAATGAATTTTGTTATGCGAACTTTTAGAATAAAAATATAGAGAAATTATATAAGATAACATTTACAGATTAATTTCTATATAAATTAAATTTGATTCATAAAAAACAATTCTAATTTTTGAAAAAAAAAATCATTAAAAAAGTACGTCAAAACGTATATTTCTTTTGTTTATGTAACAGAAATTCGACGTCAAAAAATTAATTACAACACTGAAGAAACTTTGATGGAGTAAATCTAATTAACTGCTGGAAATAATTTTATACTGCATTATTTCAGAATATCACATGCTTTCTGATAATGTGACACTATTTTTAATTCTTTAAATAATTCAATTATTTTTTCACTCAAAATTTAACAATTATAAAAGCTTACTAAATGGAACTCGCAACTTAGCCCAGTTTTAGTGTTGCTGACAAAAATTACTTATAAAGTTCATAATTAAATACCACTTACATTATGGTTTTGAAAGAGTAGTGCCCAATAAGAATTCACAACTGATAAAATATATGTTTATAAAAATGTTACCCCAAGAGGACTAGACAATATAGTTGTTCCCTCTGTTGATGGGTAATTTTATTTTATCATCAAAATATTTTTGGTCACTTTGTTTTCTCTTTGATTTCTTTAGCAATATGTTCGACTTAGATCTTTTAGTAGTATAACTTTCACACTTTCATAAGCAACGTGACGTGCACTTTTCATACTTTCTTTGAAATCCCATGTTCCAAAAAGTAAGATTATAGTGGTTTTATTTTATTTTTAGATTATTTTTTTTAAGTGTAAATGAGTCTTTTAGATTGTGTGTTCCATAAAATCAAATCGCATTGTAAATAATAATATATACCTATAAGTTTGATAACTCCATATTAAATTATTTAAAAATAAATACACGTTTATAATAATTTTTGAAATAACTGATCTAAATCGTGTATTCTTTTATTTTTGATTAGGTAATTAAAACAATATATATATATATATATATATATATATATATATATATATATATATATATATATATATATATTTGAATTAGGTAATATGGAAGAGACGTATTCTTTTACATTTTTATTTAGGAATTTGCTACTCATTTATTTTGAATTGGATTATTTGAAATAAACTATAACATTACTCAAGTTGAATTAATTCGAAAATTATAAAATTTTGATAACATTAACATTTTGGATTTTAAAAGTCTTGTTTATGGTTAGTTTAAATATAAAATTATTCTGATACTACTTGTTGGGAGAATCTGAGAAACAAATCTTGAAAGATCTCAAGAATGAGAATTGAGTCAAACCATATAAACGAATGACATCACCTTCAACCCAAAACCTTAAGGCATTAGGTTCGTGGGTCTTCTTTCTTATATATTGCTCAACTTTCTCATTCCTACCTGATGTGAAACTTAAACTCACATTTGAATACTTAATTAACAAGTAAATTTATATAAATAAATAAGTTATTAGTCTCAACTTTAAATCATGAGAGTATTTGAGTTTATTTTTATATTTTTTTTATCTTGTTCACTTTTATCTAATTTGAAATTTTTAATCTATTTTTAAAGTTCTAACAAATAGAATAAATATAGATAAATTAGATTACGAATTCAGAATTATAATGACTTGTGAATTACTTAATCTAAATTATTTAATCAAATTATCTAATTTGAAATAGAAAAACATGTTCGAGATGAATTCAAATTTATGGTAGAAGTGTTTTTTAACTTTACAATTATACTAATTTATTCAACAATTTTGAATTTTGAATTTAAAAAATAATATAAAATAAACAATGGTTAAATTATAGGAGGTTCAGAATAGATATTAAGATATAGGAAATACAACAATCATCTTTTAGTGAGTTGTAAGAAGACTTTTACTCATGGACTATTTGCAAAAACTTAGTTTGAGAGAACTTTGATAAAAAAAAAATCTGGCCGAGTTACTTAAACAATCCATGTTTTCATTTTGATATTCATATATCTAATATTCCTCCATTAACACAAATAATTTATTAATAAAATAAAATGTATATTTTATGTATAGAACGTTTATGTTTTTTTAATTCATGTAAACTTTATAAAGTATGAATTAAAAATTTATGTAAGAATTTCTAATACCACCCCAAAGGAATAAATATTTATCCAATACAAGATTTCCATAATAAAAAAAATAGAGAAGACTATTTCTTCCTCCATCTTTTATGATTTCTAAATGGTATAATCTAACAATATATTTTAAATTATACAATTTGTAATGTATTTTCACATTTGGATATAAGAATTCAAATGTGTTATTCATGTTATTATCTTCTACATTTTAGATCACTTTATTCTTTCATCTAACTTAGGTCTTCATGTAACATTTTGATAAGGACTTGTAAAGAATATAATTTATTATTAGCATGAAAATATGGAAATACTTATAACACAATCAATTAACTAACTAAAAGTTAATTTAACAAAAGTTGAAAATCAAATAACAAATCAACACAATAATAATTATATGTAAATACTTCACTAATACCAAATCAAATATACAATGAATCTTGCAAAAACGAATATAATTTTTCTTAATCCTCAACTAAGCATTAATAATAGTCTAAAATATAACAAGTTGAAATTTAACAAGGAAGAGTTCAATAAACTCATCAATAGAAGATTTGACATTATTCATGAATTCTCTGTGAATGAATTGATTTAAATCCGACCATCCAAAATGAAGCATTGTAAGTGCTAAAACTCAATTAAACCTTTCAGAACAATTGGAGAATATTTCATGGTTGGATCTTTGAAATAATTAAGATTGACGGTAACAATAATTTGTTGTGAATAACAACACTTCATAAAATTCTTGACATTTCTATCGACCTCAAGTGGACAATTTCACTGTTCATATAAGAATAACTATGAGTGAGAAATCTTCAATAAAAATTGCAACTTGATCATACAAGGTTTCACCGTCTCATCTTCCAAACGAGGTCTCATCTTCCAAACGAATGAGGTTGGTTATTGTAGAAAGTAATTGCAAAATTTGTTAATCTCTCTTTCTTTATTGTTGTGAGATCTCCTGGTGTTCCTCCCTCCCCTTCTCCTGAATTTTTCTAACAATTGATATTAAAGTCAATGGTTTGTGGTAGTGACCAGCTCAGACGATTACAGTTCCTGTTAAGTGTGTGGATACGGTATAAATAAGGATTGTTTGTGTTTAAAAATGCTTATGGTCTAGAGGAAGAATATTAATATGAAAAGGACTTTCAATTGAAATAGAGATTGTTAGGTATTTAAGTGTGAATTTAAGTCTTACATTGAATAAAAATAAAAAAGTTGAATAATATATAAGAAAAAAAAAATCATAAATCCAATGTCTTAAAAATAGTCAAAATAATATTATTTTTTTATATGAATCAGACTATTGTCTCATTATTGTGAGATCTGCTGATATTTAAAATTTAATAAAAAAATAAAAAAATTATAATAAAAAATTGTTATACCTATTAGTTTCGTATTAATTTTTTTGAAGATTAACTTAGAAAAAATTTACTAAAATTTATAAACTATCTAAACCATCTGATACCAAGGTTAATTATATTTTTTATTAATTGTATCTTCTTCAAAATATTTGATGGTATCATATTCTCTATCTTTATCGAAATTTCAATTTCATTTGTCTCATTAGTTTTATTGATACGATATACTATTTTTTTATGGAGTGAGATACTACAAAGAATTTAATCATCTAAGTGATGGTGAAGCCTGCCTTGAACCTGAACACTGTATTTAAAGATGAAAAAAAACTATTTATTTTCAATACTTTTCCTATTTTTTAGCTTACAAAATTGATTAAATTCATCTCTTATATTTTCATTCTCCAGCTAAACAAACCATAACCATAGAGATGAAAGTGAGAAGATGTGTTGATATGAAGTGATACGGAAAAAGGGTGTAAGGGTTGGTTCTCACATCACAGGCAATGAAAGTGACGATGGCGACCTGTGAAGACGGTCCACTCCGCCAACACCACCACCTTCCTTTTATTCACTTCCAACTTTCCTACGTAACGTCCCTTGCGTCCCAACAACCTAATCATGTTCCTTCTCCATTCTATCTTGTTCAAAAATAAAAAAATTTACATTACTATTTCATGTCCAAACACCACATACACAGTGAACAGCGGTTAATAAGATAATAAATGCAATAAAATTCTATAAGTTTATAATTACATTGTGTGTGTAGTGTCTTCTAAATAAAATCATTTTATTTTGTGATTAGTATCCCAAAACATTTGTTAATATAAGAATAACTAAAACATATAAATGTCTTTTATTATATTTTTTAATTGAAATTAGAACTTCAATATTTTATATGATAACCTTTTTCAAAAGTAAAGTCTAATGTTAGTTAAAACATGTCACTAGAAATATTAAAAATATTACACATATGTTTTGTCTGTTATATTTTCTTTTTACAATTATAAAAAATGAATGGTTTCATTATCAGGTATAGAAATATCCCAAAACTATTTTTTTATTAAATTATAAATTAACTTATAAAAAATAACAAAGTTATATTTTTATATATTTTAATATAAAATAAATAATTAGCTACAAAATGTACAATTAAATTTATTGATTTATTACTTATATATAATAATAATAATAATAATAATAATAATAATAATAATAATAATAATAATAATAATAATAATAATGATGATGATGATGAGTAAAATAGTTATTTTATCAATAATATGTTATATGTGACTTTTTGTTTAAAGACATGTTATTTTTTTTTTGTCTTATAATAAGTTTTTGGAAGTTCCCTTAACTTGACCAATTTTCACTCAAATAAGTATAAAACACATGGTTTTATTACATGTATAATAATTTTTTATTATATAAAACATTTATGTGCTAACATTGTTCAAGAGACTTTAGGACAGATGAAATCAATTTTTTTATAATTAAATTATTGATTTTTAAAATTTAAAACTTTCATTTTTAATTTTCAATTTTTTATTTATATTTTAATAATTTTTTAAAATGAAATAATAATAAAAATATTGCTTTATTAAAAACATAGATTTTCATTTATTAAAAATATAAATAGGGTAAATCTTTCTTAAAAAAACCAAAGAGACAAGAAAATCATTTTATTAACACACAATTAATATTTCTGCTGCTTATTTAAAATACATTAATGCGAATTCCCTCAATCTTCTTAAATATTATCTACAAATAGATGAAATAACTTAATAAAAGAGTTTCATAAATCAATTAGTTAGTTAGTAATTTAACTTATAAACTAATTTGACAAACACAAAAGTCTTACAAATTAGGAACTTGAAACTTACATATTAGAAAATTATCAGCTTGAAAGTTTATTATGAATTCATTTATAACCTAGTTTGAACAAAAACATAGTTTTACAGAAAAACTCATACTTTATAACTTTTTCATATTTATGACCCATTCATATCATATAGTCTACAACATGTTATTTAGGTCAAAGTTATCTAGAGATAATCAAATTATTACAAGTAAAATTAGTAATTAACACACTATAAAGATATTTATATGCTTAAATGTATATTCTAAAAATGTTATTAACACAATATAAGGATATTCACTTAAAAAATGATATACTATTGTTAATTTTCCATCTTCCATATAGTTTAATTTAACTTAAAATGATCCTTGGCAATCTTGAAAACAATACCATGGGTGGGATGTAAATGAAAAAAAAAATAAAAAATGTTTGACGTGCCTGAAGTACTTTTTCAGTTTTTTAAGAAAAGCACAGAGACCCACCACAAGCCACAAGGTTTCTCTCCTTCTCCCTCTGTTTTCTCTTCTTTACTTCTTTCTCTGATAAAACTGTCACCAACCCTCTTCCAATTCTCTCTCTCACACACACTCTCTCTGTCTGCTTTTTTATTTTATTTTTTCTCTCATTCTTCTTCTTCTTCTTCTTCTTCTCTTAATACATAAAATACAATATAATTGATATGCTTTGAAGACATATTTGTTTAAAGAGCTGAAATCGTGTCGTCGTGTTGATCCTTTGAATCTATGGAACAGCTTGTCAACTTCATCATCCGGCCACCAAGGTATCAATTTTTTCTCCCTCCCCCACTTTCGCATCCTTTACATCCAAACACCTTTTCGAATCAAACTATTATCCTTATCTTTTTCCAAAATTCCCAGATGAGGTATCTTCTTCTGCTCGGGGTTGTTTACTTGGAAAAAGATGGAATTCAATCTAAAGTTTTGATTTTTAGTCTTTAGAAAGCCCCAACTCAGCTTGGGTTGTCGCAATTGAATTTAAGTTTGGTTGCGAATCTCCACAATTTTTTTTCTCAAAAGGGAAAAATTAAAGCAGATGCAAGTAGATTCAGAATTCCACTTCCTTAGTCTATCTTTTTTCAAAAGCATGATTTTTCCAAGCTATCACATCATGATAATTTGGTTTACTTCTTGTTTGGTTGAAAATTGAGATCTAATTTGAAGTTACTTGTGGATGTTCCTCGTCACTTCATATTCAGTTGTTAGATTTTCATTCTTCCAGCAAAAAGGGTCTTTTTAAACCCTTTTAGAGTATGTAGAGTTTTAGTTTATTTTGTTACGATTAGTTCTTCTTGTGTTCTTAAGAATGGATGCACCTGTTATGTAACTTTACGTGGTATTAACATGATACACCCTTATCAACTTTTACTTATCCAAACACACACATGATAATTAATTGGTGACTGATTATTTAAGCCCAATATTCAATTGCTTGTTGCTTTTTGAATTTTTGTATTCTAAAATGTGAGATCTATCAACTTTATTATTCCTAAAAGAAGAAATCAAAAAGGGACTCATTGCTTTGAATATACATGTGTAGGTGTGTATGTATCTATGTATGCTCGGGAGTTTTATACGTGCATCTTTTGAATCTTGGCAATATAGGCATAGATACAACATTACGCATGGTATACACCTGTGTGCAGTATGCTTTTACTTAAGTAATCTCTACGCAATTATGGCCTAAAGATGAATAGGGACTTGTGTTATGTATATCAGTATATGCCTAACTGATTTATTTACACTATTTTTGTTTCATATTTAACTTAAACTTTTAATTAAAGAGATCATTTCTTTTATTTGGGTGCAGAGCTGAATATGACCCCAAAAGTGATTTATTGGAGCAGGAGTTCATGCTGAAAGGGAAATGGTATCAACGGAAGGATGTAGAGGTAAATTTAAAAAAGTATAATTCAGTGCATTAGCAAAATTGTTTTCAGCATTCGCTACATTGGAATGCATTGACAATGGTTTTTATTTTATCTTATTTTATAGTTTACTGGTAACAGCTTACCAATCTGAACTTCCAATAACTGTCTTCATTGTCTCTTCTTCTTAATATTTTTTATTGAATTCCTAAGTGACCACCATCACTAGACAACATTAATGTTAAAAGAAGGATTCGTTAGGTCGGCTACCATTGACTTCAATGAAGATTTTGAACCTGTAAAACTGGTGCAGAGTCATTAAACTTTAGAGGGAATTTGATATTGACAGATACCTAGGAAGACATGTCAATTATATGCTTGAACATGATTCTAATTTCAAAGCCGTTGTTTTTATGTTGAAATAAATAAATTTTTCATATTTTGTTTCACCCCTCAGTTTTATTTCTCTTCTGGAAAATTGCTGCTAGAAGTTTTTATTACCTATAATGTCAACATGAGTAGACGTATTAGTTATCATTTAAAAACTGAAACTATAATAGGATGAGAAAAATATCAGAATTAGAATTCTACTTTAGAAGAATTATTTCTCAACTAACTTGTATTTTATACATACAGTATGTAAGTGATGTTCTAAAACTTCTGTCCGCGTTGATTTCACTTTTTCCCCATCATAAGCAATCTTTTATTAAGTCATACTTTATTTTTTTTTGTTGACAACCTGCATGGTCAGCCTGTCATGTAAGATTTGATATTTTGCAGATAAAAAACAGTCGGGGTGATGTTCTTCAATGCAGTCATTACGTGCCTATAGTCAGTCCTGAAGGAAAGCCTCTGCCTTGTGTAATATATTGTCATGGAAACAGGTGATTGTTGGGCGTTACTTTTTGCTTAGCCAGTACGCTGTTGTTTGAAACATTTCCTCTGAGACTATAGAAGTTTTCTTCTGAAAGTTTTAGACTCCTTTATAGATTGTGTATATTTTCCTTTGCACTTCCTTTTTTCACTCATGTTGGTCAAAATCGCATGCTGACTTTTAGAATTGCATGATTCTACACTTCTGCTGTGCCTGGCGAGGTCATGCTTGCTCAGAATCATCGACGAGTGGAATTGTGAAGCTGAATTGTAAACTTGAAAGAATTGTAGCGTTTTTTGATACTGCTTGGTGGTTCAGGTTTCAAAGTTTTTTTTGCTCATTTTGGGCATCTGCAAACCTAAGCCCGTAAATCCAAGCTCAGAGAACTGAGAAAAACAGTTATTCTATTGCCTTTGTGACTGTTTTCAACATCTCGCCCCAAAATCTGATGCACAAATCCACCATGATCAGAGCTCCTCTCCACCACGACCAGAACTCTTGTCTGCCACATCTGAACACGTCTCTGTTTTAAACCTGTTCTGTTTTGTTCCTCGGCGGCTCTGTTTATCTGGTTCTGTTTCACTGTTTTTGCTAGCTTATTGTTCTGGTTTTATTTGTGTTGGTTCACGTCGTGTTCTATATTAGCAGTGGGCAGCTGCAGTACTTGAGTTATTTTGTTTGTCACTCATAACTTTATTAATTTTCTTATGCCTAAGTATTTGATGTTTTGTAATGTCTTCTCTCCATCATTTATGCATTGTAATATGCGTATATAAGAATTTCATATGCATATATATGAATTTTATGAATCTTGTAGAATCTTATCCTTTGTGTTCGGATTTCGAGGTTTATGATTTTATTTCCCATTTCCCGAGTTTGAGTAAAATCTTGAGTTTGACTAGTTTTTTACCATAAACAACAGGCCTGGATAATCACTTTGTCTTTTGATGACTTAATTGGTTGTCATTGATATAGGTGCATTTTATTTGAGTCATTACATTTAATTGATTGATATTTGCACTTGCATTTGCACATTTTGCACTTTGATAAACTCTTTCTTTCAGTTTTTTCCTATATATGTATAGATACATATCCCAGGTTTGACAAGGTGATTATTGTGTATAATTTTCTGTATTTTCACATTACAATGGTAATTTTATGATTTTTCATTATATAATTTTTGACTGACAAAAATATGTTCTTACATAGCTTTGTGGACATTAAAAGATATTATGTGTTATTCAACATAAAATTAAAAGAAAATAAGTGACATGTGTTACATTTAAATATACTTACCTCGTTATCTGTGGTCTGATATGGTAGAAACTGTAGAACCTTTTTAGTTTTGATGACTGCGATATGATCTATATAACTCATTTTTGTTTTCCTATTTTGAGTTTTAAACCTAGCTTTGAACAAATATTTACTCTTCGAACTTTAATTGTGAAATTTAGATGCTCAAGAAGGGAATGAGATTGATATTATTGTTGTTTGTACACAACAATAAACATTGATTTATGATGATGATAATGATTGTTAGTTTTTATCTTGACTTTTTTAATTTCCAAGAAGTATGTTCTTAATCTGAATTGAAATTTTTATATATTTGTTATGATTTATGAGTTTTCATACATGTATATATATATGGCACAAATTATATCTTATATTTTCTTAAGAATAGCCGTATTACTGTATCAGATACGTATCTAATATGTAATATCATATCTGGGCACCATAGTGTATGTATGGCGTTGTATAGTTTATAGATTTCAAATTTTGTAGGGTTATGCTTACTGAGTGATATGTTTGTATGACAGTGGATGTAGGGCTGATGCTAGTGAAGCTGCTATAATTTTACTTCCCTCAAATATTACAGTTTTTACTCTGGATTTCTCGGGATCTGGAATTTCTGGAGGGGAGCATGTTACTCTAGGCTGGAATGAAGTAAGTTCTTTCTCAATATCCTTTTAAAAAATATCATATTTTGTTTAATTATTGATATGCATAGTCTTATTAATGTGTCATTTATCCACTCACGTGGGGCCTGGTAGTTTTTCTCTTATCTCTCCCCCATAATTATCCCGAGTAAATGTGAGAAGGACCATTTTAAATGAAAGATATTTTGACAAGTTCAAAGTTCTATTATTTCCTTATGTGGTCTAGCATGCATATTGGACACAATACACATAAGTAAACCTCATCTAAAGATATTTTCTAGAACTTGCAAGCTGTTGTTTTCTGGTTTTTGCGAATTTGATCGAACATTACTAGTCCAAGTTAAATTTAGTAATTCTTTTAGCAGTATTCTGCGCCATCAGTGGAAACTGTGAAACTTATCATACGCTTGGACAGGACAATTATCTTCTATTACAGTAGAACAAGAAATGCTTTGAGTTTTTTTCTTTGATTGGAGTCTGGGTACACACATTTCTTCTACTTGCTTTGTTGTCTTTCTTCATTATGAAATGATTGTTATTCATTTGCTATTCTCAGAAGGATGATCTAAAGGCTGTGGTCAACTATCTGCGGGATGATGGAAATGTGTCTTTGATTGGCTTGTGGGGTCGCTCAATGGGAGCTGTAACTAGGTAGGTTTTCATCATCATCCTCATCCAATTCTTGCTTTGAACTTGCTTTTGTAATTAGGTTTAGGAAAGGTTTGCTAGTGAAAACGGGACTGTATAGTACCGTAGGAAGATATTGCAATTTGTTCATAGTTACTCTGTTTGCTGTAAATCAACTACGAAATTTCCACTAATTGGTATAATGCATCCTCGTTTAAGATTTTGTTATTGTATGGCAATGGTTGTAGGCTGCTACAGTGACTGAATTATGGTGCATTTGATGGTGGCTGCAGTGTTGTAAAATTCGTGGGTTGGGTTGTGTGATCTGGAAGCCACAAGACCCATTTTTTCCCATTTGTCTACTCATCTCAGACAGAATTCTTTGTTATATTTGTGTCCATGTCTGTTCTCTGGTCTGTTAGAGTTTCTTCTGTTATGGAGCAATGTAGCATCTCTCTTCTTCGTATGTTGTAGTTCTACGGCTGGCTGAACCGCTGAAGAAGTTCTTCCTCATGTTTTTCTTTTTGTTACTTAAACCCACAAATTGGGCTCTTTTGGGTCTTCTGAAATGCAAGATACCTGGACTGATTTTTGTCTGTTCTCTTTCTACTCCACCCACTTTTGAATATAAAATCAATTGAAATATTTTAAAAAGAATAACTATTAAATAAATATCTAAATTCTTCCTTGAATTTTTTTATATTATTACTTGTATTAGCTAATTATAGTAATTTATATTAATATATTTTTTGATTTCATCTTACAGTCTATATTACAAATTACAATCACACAATTTGTGATCTTTCATCTCTCTCATGGTCTTAGTTTAAGATCTCAATTTCACAACCTTGAGTCGGCGAAATGACTCGTGAGGGGAGAGTTTCTATTATTGATGTTTTAAAAAAATATGTCAGTTATTTAACTCATGTAGATGTTATTCATGCTTAATTAGTTCAATCATGTTCGAATATGTGATCATTCAACCTACAAATCATAATAAATCAATTTAGATAAAATATAAATTATTATAAATGGATCATTTTGTGTGTCCTACTACTAGATAAAAAATCAGTAATAGAAAACTAAATAATAGCAATCCATACATGGACCTTTTTACTTGTCTAACTAGTTCTCCAGTTTTTGGATCACATCAGCCTGTTTAGTCCTTTTTTAGAACATCATCATTCTTGAGTGATAGATTGTGTATAATATTGTTTTTATCCTGAGGCTGAATTATATCACGTGTTTGATTGTACTAGGAAAGTTGTTAGCTGTTTTGTATTTGTGTAGACTCATATAAAGTACCTTCCTCTGGAAAAAACTCATTTATATGCTTGTTCCTCTCTGAAATGAATGGTTCTCCTTGTTAAGTGCACTAAATATAAGTACCATGATTATAGCTTTTCAAACATTACATTTTAGCTAATTCATACGGTTTTTCTCTGAGCAATGTATGATTTTATTACTCGCAGCCTTATGTATGGAGCTGAGGATCCTTCAATTGCAGGGATGGTTTTAGACAGTCCCTTTTCTGATTTGGTTGATTTGATGATGGAACTTGTAGATACATATAAAATTCGTCTGCCAAAGTTCACTGTGAGTATATTATAGATTACTTTTGGTTCTTTACTTCGAGGTTATTGGAACTATTTTCCTTCTATGCCAGCATGCCTGAGTGGTATGTGACATGATATAACATCCTCTGTTCTTAAGTATAAGAACTAAAGTGCTCTTACTCCACTCATCTAACATCTTAGATCTCAAAATCTTGTTAAATAACTTAGTAAGCCTAGTGATGGGTTGCTTTGTTGTTATTATGAGAATAACTTCTGAGTGCCATCACTCACTGTTAGGCGGATTTTGTTTCATTTTTCTCATTACAGGTGAAGTTTGCAATCCAGTACATGCGAAGAGCTATTCAAAAGAAGGCAAAATTTGACATAACGGACCTCAATACCATTAAGGTTGTTTATCCTTTGTTTATTTAACTTTTATTTTATGATAGGAGTTTTTTAATGGAGAAATCAATATCACTTGCCTGACTGTATAAAATGATTGATTAGTTAGTTTGACAAAAAAATGTTATAAGCTATTACTGCTTTGTTTTTTCTTATCATTTTTCTATAGAAGTTAAAATTTCCAACTGCACCCGAGATTAGTAACAAATGGTATATGTTTTTTATCTTGAATCTGTGGAAATTATATAAATGCATAATATTTCCTCTTGCTGGCAATAGCATGCACTTATTAATCTAATCAATCAGTTATTAATCTCCAAGATTATACATAATTTAGTCAGTAATTCATAAATATATATTGCCTGAAAAATTTCAGGTTATGTTTCTTGTAAAATAAATTGATCAATTGCTATGATCATTGGTGGAGAAACTTTTGGTAGTGAATTAAAGAAAGTTATAATTTGATGCTAATAGTACATAGTTCCAACCGGTTAAGAAAATGTTATTTGAAGGATTTATTTTGGTAACAAGTGGAGAGGTGTTACATCCTTTTGTTCCTTTTAATTGCTAAACCCAAGATATGTAGAGTTCTAATCGTAACCAATTTAAAGTTTGTTTTCAAACTTTTTGGGTGCTAATGACAGAACTGGTGGAGCACATGGTATATTTGATTGAATACTGGCTAAGCACTACTAATTTGTGTCCCTTACTCTGTGGGGCCACTGGCAGCATTAGAGTGTGTATGGATTTCTGTTGGAAACCCCTGAAAGGGAATCCAAACACGGACTAGGCGTTTTCAAGATCTAATTTTTGTCCATATAATGATGCAAAACTAAAAAAGAAATAACATGGACAATTGTTGTCCTCTTGAGCATATATGTCTTTATGTGGCATTCAAAAGCTTAGAAATCTATAGAAATCAATATTCTGAACTGAATGCAAAATTTATTGAAAATTTCTGGAGGAGGAAACAATAAAAATTTATTCCTATTGGTTTTACACATTTTTATAGTCTCCATCATATTAATTAATTATTTGTTTGTGTTGCAGGTGGCAAAATGTTGTTTTGTTCCAGCACTACTTGGGCATGCCATTGAGGATGATTTTATACAGCCCCATCACTCTGATCGGATATTTGAGGCTTACATGGTAAGTATGTTTACAGTTCTTTTTGGCCAGGTTCTTTGGACGACTTAAATGTGATAATTTGTTCAGTAATAATCTCAACCAAACAAACTCTAAGCCTTTTCTTTATTTTATGTGCCTTTAGAGCATGCTCGATGGTTTTGAAATTTAAAAATGTCTTACAGATGGTTACTTAGACTGGGTGCATTTAGGGCCACGTATCTTCTAATTGTAGTATATATTCTATGCTATTGCATTTTCTTTTTGTTTTTATCCCTGTTATCTGAATCTTTAATATTGCTGTCCATGTTTTGTAGGGAGACAAAAACATAATTAAATTTGAGGGAGATCACAATTCTCCACGTCCTCAGTTTTACTTTGATTCCATAAACATTTTTTTTCACAATGTTTTGCAACCTCCGGAAGATGAGGTTGGGGAATCATTTTTTGACCATGTGAATGATTACTTTGGTAAGGTAAAATCAGCAATGCTTCTCATTGGTTCCGCTCTGTTCAAATTTCAATAGTCCATCTTGTACATCTTCTAAAAATTGGCTTTTTTTTCCCTCAGGATGTTTGGAGATCTATGCATGAATTAGGCTACAGCATTGAATCATCATCTAAAAACAAAGGCATGACTCAAGTACCTATTCTCTTTAATTATTTATGAGGATCAGCACTTAGTACCTTTTCCCTTTTGCAAATCTCTTACATGTTTCTTTGTTAGATGCAGAACCATCAACAAGCAGTACGATAAATGCCATTGAGCAGGTTCGTTCAAGACGACCAATGAGTAGAATGGAGGTTTGTATTTATCAGATCTTAATTTACTGTTAGTATAACATGCAAATATGTTTTGCCTGAGGAAATGTACCCTGTATTTTGAAAAAGGTTAAGATATAATATTGGTTCATATTCATATATTCTTTTTTTATTTGGTTCTTATATTTAAAAAGTTATGAGTGATCCATGTTTGGTATGTCAATGACTTTTACGTTAGTTGTTGAGAGCTTAACACAACCCTCATCCTTCACCTAGTCTTGGGACTGGCTATGAAACCATAGACCCTTTACCCAGGCTTGGGACTAGCTATGAAATAATAGACAGTTTCTTATATGAAACAGGTTTTTAATTTAGCTTTTTTATTTTTCATATTGTTGTTTTCAATTTTGATTTACCACTTGTTGGAGTAATAACGAAGTTAAGTCTACTGACCTAATTGAAAATGAATATCATGCAGAGACCAGAAATTTACGTTTTTATCTCTGGATGTGGTAATCATTTTTCATCGGGCAAAACTGTGTTATAATAATCATAGATGACAGAGATGTCCCTAAAAATGATTGTTCGTATTGGGAATAAATTGATTTTTTGTGTGTCTAGGAACTGAATTAAAAATGAGTAAGGAGTAAAAACATTTTTTAACCATTAAAGAGTAGGATGATGATTTCATGTTAGCAAAGAATGTGATAATTCATGTTACGGAAAAGAAAGACAAACAATTATAGTAGGGTAGGGTCCACCACTATATAGGACTCATTGATTTTATTCTTGTATCTTTCTCTCTCATAACATGACATTATGACGCCTCTACTGACATTAGATGATCCTGATCCTAAAATATATTTTTGCATAACAGTACTGAAGTCAAATATTCAACTGAGATTTGTGCGGTTTGCTAAAATCCAATGTATTAATACATGTCAAATGGCTTTCGCATGGCCATCAAAGATGTGGCTGTTTGAGCTATATGATGATTTCAATTTTGTTTAAATTCTTTAATTGGCATGACTTTTATTTCTCGAAGTAATATATTGTATGACTTTTCTTAGGTTCCATCTGATATTTCTTCGAAAGATGGACATCATGAACATGAGGTATTTCCGATTCACTTTTTCACATTATTGAAATGTTTTCCCTTATTCTCCATAAATGCATTGTAATTTTTCTGTAAACTATATGCATGTATTGGTATATTAGTTATCAAGCACCAAGTGGTGTTGGTGGTAACTCGGCAAGCATCCAAACTACTAAAAAAAAGGTGTGATTGGAATCACTTTTGTTTCCTGTCTTGGCATGAAAATCGTAGTAATTGCCGTTTTTGAACATGTAAGGATGCCATGACACAATCAAGAGTGTCCTAAAATATTCCCCTCGCCCATGGGTCCGACACACTGCTGAGATTCCGTGGCCTGTGCTTTCTGTACCAAAAGTTTGTGTCAACATCCCTCTTTTCATATATTTATTGAGTTAGTGACTGTTAGGAGAGTATACTATGAAATAACGATTTTATCCATTTTTTCTTGCAGCACGGATCACTTGAAACGTTAGCATGAAATGTTGTTTTTATGATATATTGGAATACTTTTACAAACATGTAACAGATGAAGGGGACTTGGCCTCGTATCTCTTTATTTGTTCATGAATACTCTAATTTCATTTTTATAGCAACAAAACAATGAATTCTAAGTTAAGGCATAGACCTGCCTTTTATGTGTGCTCCCTACAGCTAATAAAATGTTTTTGCATTTTAGAAGTTTATGAAAAAGATTTTATATTTTAAATGTTAAAAAATGGGGAAACTTGTGTTCAAATAATTATTTTGTTCCACTACCTTAGTTTTAGAGGTACAGAAAGAATGAAAAGATTTGTCCAGATCTATTATTCTTCCTGTTTCATCCATTTGATGGACTTAATATATGCTACTTTGCCAACCTTTTGTCCACTTCTGTTCTATTTTTAAGATACACCAAAGGTTGAACAAATACAAAATTGTGTGATTCCATCTTAATTCTAACCTATGCAACAAACATGCTACAGTTCTTATTTACACACTACTAGTGTATATGCATTTGCTTAGGCATAGCCAGTACCCGAGCTTCAAGAATGTAATTCATTCACATATCTACCTTAGTGGTGATGAAATAATAAATAAGCAATAAAGAAGTATACAGTAAGGGAAGAGGGAACCAAACACAAATGAACAAGAGTCTCACATTTTTCATGATTTTTTTGTGAAGCAGGAGAAGTCCGGTGATCATTCTCCATCTCCATCATCAATGATTAGCTTTGAATTGTCAAATGGTGATCCTTTTGGACCCCATGTGCCAGCCGCATTGGAGGATGATCAATACGTTGAATATCAACTAGATGACCTTGCAGGTTTTCCATCTACTTCAGAGGAGGAAGAAAGAGTGAGTCGACTTGATGACTTCTACATAACCTAGCACCTAGTGAACATATTGTATCTTAGTTACATTTTATTTGCCCATGCTATTCAGATGTTCATGGAAGCTGTGATGGAGTCACTGAAGGACCTGGAAGTACGAAATTCAAATGCAGAACAACCAACAAGTAGCATTAGTACTGTGTCTGTAGCAGCTATAGAGCCGTCAGATAAAGATGCTTCCTCACAAGAGAATTCAAGAACCATGGAGACAGAATCTTCCTCACTCAAACACAGCACAGATTCAAAATCTAAAACCACTTCCTCTGTACCAGAAGAATGTGAGACATTGAAAGGCGAGTCAAATTCCATTTCAGTAAACCATTCTCAGTATGTGGTTTCCAAGCCAAGTTCTGTACCAAGTCTTTCATCAGCAGTGCCACAGTTGCAGTCGCAGCCGCCACTGTCAGCACCGCCACCGCCACCAACGGCATCAACAGACATGTCATCAGTAACTGAATCCAGCAACACAAGTGATTCTGCTCATAGCGGCAGTTCTGGTAGTCTGAAAAGTTCATCAGAGACTGACATATCACACAATACTAAAGCCACAGTAACTGTTGTCAGGAATCCCGCAGGCCATGTCATGGACGGCTTAATGCGTCGTTGGGATTTCAATTTTTTCAAAAACAAATAGCCATTATGATCAGATGATTGATTCTCTTTTATACGTTGTTTCTGTAACTAAAAGAAAAAAATCATAGTTTGTACCAAAGAAATAGGTTGCTCGTGTGTAAAGCTGGTATGTTTAGATTCTCAACTAACAAATCAAACACTATTCTTTGACTATAAGTGAGATTTGTCATATTTTGTTGTCTATGAATTTAAATGGGAAACATTGTCTCCATTGTACTCAGCATTTCAACAATATTCTGGGCTCTTATCTTTCCTTCCCATCAAGTGTTGATTCACTTAACAAAATGTGTTTATGTTTTGGTTAGGGTTTTGCCAATTATAGATGTTTTGTTTAATTATGTTCTCTACGGAAATTGAGAGAGTTTAAGGCAGAAGCATTCAACCCTCAAATTATCATGATGGTGAGATATATTTATAGATTTGGAAATAGTTAATATCCATATTTTATGTAGGGATAATGGGTTTTGTCAACAAAGATGAAGTAAATTAATACTTATCCTAAATTGACGTGGAGTACATAAAGTTCAGCTATATAGTGAGGTTTTCTAAGGTTAGCTATTGTTTGTGGATACAATAAGATACGAATCCGAATATGTTAATCTCCTAAATTCTACTTATGATCGGAATTTGCTATCTTGGATGGACTGAATTAAAAAATTTAAATAATTTGAAATTGATTTGCTAATCTAAATGTTTTGTAAATTATTAAATTATATTACGATAGTTTATGGAATCTTAAAAGAAATCCTAATAGGAGATCTAATTTAAAAAATAACTTGTAAATCGAGAAACTTAATTCAAACTTTTATAATATAAAATCTTATTTAAATATTTTCAAATAAGTCAAGACTTCCAAATTAATTTTCACCTTTAATTTATGAGTGGGACAAAGATTTGGTTTCAGAGAGGTGGCAGAACAATTTTGGCAAGGGTGTTCTATCCTGAAGTAAATGTTCTGGACAGAGAGTTCAGATTTTCTGAGCATCAACTTTCAAATAAATTGTGAACAGGGACTGAGAGCTGCATTATTGGAGTTGTTTGGAGGCTTCTGTGATGTCATTGAAATTTATTATATTGATTCCGTTTGAGCATTTTCTGTTTTCTGTACGAGGAGGAAAGAGAGCCAAGAATTATGTGGACAGCATACTGCAAAATTTTCCATGATTGCTGTATCATTTTTTTTTTCTCCCAAGATGTTTTTTCTTGTGTCAATTTTATTAGCTTCCTTGACAACAGCGCCAAAACATTTGAAACCTAGGTAACTGGAAACCTTAGTTGAGCCAAGAAAAGCCCAAAATTTGAGTTTGGTCTCAATGTAGAAGCAAAATGGATCCTTCATAGTTAAAGTTACCACTTCGTATTTTTCAATGCTAATAATTTATTTAAATTTGAACATTGAATCAATTTATTTCAATTTGAAGCACAAGGCACGAATAAGAAGGAAAATGCCAATAATTTATTTCAATTTCAACATTGAATCTGGAAAATTAATGAATAAGTTATTGGGTTAATCGTTTCAGCCGCAGCAAACATGCTTGTCCTTTGAAGAATCTACAACAGTTTAGTTTATCCACACACCTGCAACAATAGTGTCACTAGGCCAACATGGATAATTGATTTTGTACTGCAGTTATGGTCCTTGATGGTTTACCTATCTTCCATCAATTCCAGTGCCATGTCAACCAGTGACTGAGTTGTGATATTGTGCCGGTGCAGACCAACTGTGCCAGAGAAAACATTAAAGCTTTCAAGCTCCGATGTGGTCTCTAAGACACCCTCCAACACCACTTCCATTCCCATACCCTTGAAGCTGTCTATGTTTTCTGATTTGTCTTTCATCATCCAAACAGCCAACTCTATCACGAACCTCCTTATCCTTGGAACCTTGGTTGGGGGATACTGGTGTTTCTTGAGAATCTGGACTAGTTTGTTTGCAAGTTGAGCCTCTGTGATTCCAGCTTTTTCAAATACAATGCTTGATTCATGCCTAGTCATGTATCTGAAAACATTTGCAGCTAATCCAACCATCACTTCTTGTATCTTGTTTTCTTCTGACATAATCGCCCTAAGTATCTGCAGGAATGAAAAATGATAAGAAAATTCATGAACTTCAAAAAATACTTCTCATCTAACTTCTCTAAAAGTCAACGTGTACAAGTTTATTTTAATTTTTTGGAAAGATTTAATCCATTTTTTTAGTTGTGTTTATGGAGAAATTTATCTCAGCAAAACCAAAACACTCATGATCGCTTAACACTTACTATGGGTGCTGCAGTTGTTACCCCCTTTAGCTGGTCGAACATTTCTGATCCACTGTAGGTGCATAAATTTCTTAGAATTCTAGCTGCATTCACACGAAGCAATGGATCTTTCAATGCTCCTTCGAGCCTTTCTAGTACTCTCAACTTCAAAATTCGATGGCAGTTACTCTTGCTTTCCAAAACCAGCATTGCAAGGGCCTCACCCGCTACAATTTTTATATGTTTCTGATTTTCTGGTATGTTGTGCTTGAAAAAAATGTTAAACAGTTCTTTAAGCACTCCACCAGTGCCCCCTATTCTTTCCGTTGCATCCTCTTCCAGTGCCAGGCTGGTCAAAATTTCTATGCCTAGTTTTTGTAGAAGAGGATGCTTCTCTCCGTGCCTCAAAATGTCTCTAATGTTGCTGATGGTGAACACTATCTCCGAAATTTCTCTCCGAAGATATTTCCCAGTATTGCCAACTGTGCTAGCCAACATCTTCACCAGTTGCAAGGACCTCTTCACGGTTACAACTTGGGATGAAGTAACATTCTCACTCTTCAGCAACCACTCTTCGGCATGTGTGAAGTCTATGATCTTTGGAAGAAGGCCCCTTGTGTTTCCAATCTTTCCACAGTTGTCAAGATCACGTGCAAGTTTTTTCAGTATGAGAAGTCCCAGTTGGTTAAATGTACAGAACCCATAATTATGGTGATCACATACAAGTTTCTTTTCCCCTATCTCATCAGCTGCAGGAATCACACTCCTATTAGTTTTCAGAAGTGATGATATTGATTCCATAGCTCCTGGTATTCCAGCTATTCGGAGAGAGTTCTGCTTCTTGCCAGCTAGTTTTGACAAAATCTCAGCAGCCGAGAGCCTGATCTCTTCCTCCTTGGGGTCTGTCCAATTCAACATCTCAACTAGTCTCTCCGCCACTGATATGTCAATTCCAATCTTTTGAAGGGTATCATCAGAAAATCTTTCACTCACTGAAAACTGTCTAAGAATTCTTGCTCCAATGAGCTGCTCATCAGGTGAGTTAGAAGCCAACAAGTCCATGGAGAAACTTACCATATCCATTTTCAAGCCGTCAAATATGCTTCCATTGACACATCTTGAATAGGCATCATAGAAGAACCTTCTAGTGGACAACATTCCCGATGGTCCCAACTCACACTCCTTGTTAACCTCTTCCAACAGCTTCAAATAGCTGACTTGCCACTCCCAGTAGGCCTTTTCCATCAGGAACAGCAAAGCTTCAGCAAGAGCCAACGCATAGAAGATGGAGAGAGCAGATTTGCGGTTCCTCTTGTCAGTGTCTCCCTTTGCCACCTCTCCGTAGTTATGCATGACGAGCTTTATCAACGAGAGGACCACACAAGCTGTTGCAGAAAGAAGCTGTAGCCAATAGAGAAGCCTACTAACATGCCTTGAAAGGAAAAACCATTTAGCATATGGTAGGAGTGGAACATCTGAGCTAACCCACATCCTAGTTGGTGTCCTTGTTGGGGTAGCATCAGTTGCAACATACTGGTGGTGATGGTTCTGAATCAAATAAGAAATATCAAAGCAAAAAGTATTAATATTTATGGTCTTCCAATAGAAAGGAACTTTTTTAAAAAAAAAAACGCAAGCTTTCAACATGGGTAAGTTTAAGCCTTTTAGATATAATCTCTCTATACAACTTGCATGCAATAAGATGTGTATTAGCAAAGTCTTTGCAGGATGCTATATACTTAATGAAAGATAGAACATTTTGTTAATTTTGAAAATCTCTAATAGTATTTTTTGTAAAGGGGATTGATTACAACTACCTCAGTGATAGACCATGTGGCTTGGTGCTGCCATTCAAGTTCATGGCTCCTGCTGAAAATCCTGGTTCCTTCAACTAAAAGTATGATGGTGATGAACCAGAAGTCGGTTTTTTCTAAGGTGATGGCGAAACCACCGAGAAGGACAACGGTTGCCCAAATGAAACCGAGGGTTCCCAACCCGGTTGCTGCTTTTTCAAGCACTGCAAGCTGGAGGGCAAAAAGGGTGAGCTTCTTTTCTGGTGCTGAGGTTGTTGGAGAGACAGAATTGGCATGGTTGTTGCTGTCCAACTTGTCTATGCTGCTGAGGCCACGAGGCTCAAACATGGTGGTGCCTATGCTGATGGTTTCGCTGAGCCTCATCTTTTGGAGTTCATCCACTTCTACATGAATGCTTCCTGCTCCTTCCATTGCAACAAGTCTTGAAGTAGCTAGCTGCAATGTTTAACTTATGTTGAAGGTTCACAAAAGGTGATTGTGTTATATGTGATATATAGTGAAGGTTGTATAGAAGTGTGATTAGAGAAGGAGAGTTTTATAGAAGAATGAGAATGGCAAAGCTTTGGGGGCACGTCTATGGTGTGGTATGGCATGATATTAATAACTTGAAGCTTCTCTTTCCGCCGATTTTGGAAGTCACTTCACACTCTAACTTGCCCAAAGGGTTAAGGTTGCTTTCTTTTGGTAGATTTTCTGCAGGTTTCTTATTAGAATTTTAGAATTAGAGATTATATGAAGCTAATTTGTTGGCAAGTTATGGATACATAAAATTTAAACTTTTATTTTAAATGATAATAATAACTTTAATGGTGATGGTAATAATATACACTGCTTTATATCCTTTAACCATTGCAGTAATAGAAACAGAAGACTACTAACTAGAGATAATATTGGTTAATGTTATAATATACAACAGAGATTTGGCAATGTGAGAAAAATATTATTGGTTCTTGCTTCTACACTACTTATTCCTTTTCAAATGTCTGTTTTTTTAAATTCTATTTTTGCTTGATTATCATTTGGAAAATAAAAAAACATTAACTATCTTTTCATTATTATTTATACTTCTATCTTTCATCAAATTTTTTATTAATTTGGCTATATGTATTTATTGTGATGTTAAAAAGAAAAAAGAAAATTTCATAGATATGTTATTAAAGTTAAAAAATATACATTATATTTCTTAAAAAAAAATTGAACAACACTAAAGAAACAGGAAAAGAGTGTGTTATTTCATGTGTGGATGCATCGAGCTTTGTCAAAGGTGGCGCACACATGACAATAGATTTAGGAATCAATGATTGTCAAATTTCTTCTTAAAAAATAATTGTCCAATTTGGGAGGAAATAACACAGCAATTTAATTTTTGGTGCACGTTAACTTTATTTTTTTTTTCCTTTTCAATTAAATAATTTATTTTAAATTAAATAGTAAATAAATAATTGATATTCAAATCTTAGATACACAATTATGTTAAATATTTATTTTAATGGAAAAGAACTTTTTTATTTTTATATTTTTTAAATCTGGTTTTAATGTTTTATTTTCAAAATGATAAATTAGTTCTAGTATTTTTTTTTTTGTGATGGTAAAAACTTATTTTGTATGGTTGGCATGAAAGTTTGGCACCTAATAATCTTATCACCAAACATTAATTGGATAGAGCATGAAAGCTTGTAGATATAATATTTGACATTATCATGTGACATAGTACACATCCTCTAATTAATTGCCATTAACTAATTAATTGCCATTTGACTCTTAATGCCAATTTCTTCCTTAGAAGAAACCCAATCTAACATTTTGTTAATTTATAGCACTGCCAAATTTTGTTTGTGGATTGCAAGTTACATAATCAGGTTGTGTCATTGGGGCATAAACCTTAGAGTATACGGTTGGATATATTTTCATTCTAATGTGATTCAAACTACAAATAAAATAAGACAAAATTTAAAATTATTGTACTATATATGTTTCTGTGTACCGTCATTTTATTGAAACTATAGCTTAATTTCAATAAGTAATATAGAGATTGGTGCTAAATTGTTTAAATTATTAAAATAAATATTTAATGCTAATTAAATTAATGTAAGAAAACATCAACGTATATACATAAGTTTTGTGAAGGCGTGGTTCTGGTTAATTAGGGTGTTCATGCGTGCTACCCATTTTATGCACCAGAAATGGGAATATTGGCTGTGATAATTCCAAATTCATTCCATTTAATTTAAAATACATTTCAGAAATACTAATGACAAAAGTAATAATTTTATACATATATAATTAATTTAAGACAGTTTACGTTATTTCATTCAATTAACAATTAAGGATACAAATTAATAATTAAACTCTTCCTGATCTAGTTAAAAAGTAAAAGGAGAAGGTATAGATTGGAAGAGAGCAAGCCTCAACCTGACCTGAAGAAACAGAGAAAGATGGGATTTTTTGACTAGACTTCAAACCAGAAGCTGCCCAAAATATATTCTGCAAATGAACACAAATATGCAGCAGCAGCTGCACTGCCTTCATTCCATGCTTTTCAGGTCATTCCTTCTCTGTTGCTAACGATTTAGACACCAAGAATTGCACCATGTTGAACCTTCCAAACATCAAATTGCTGAAGCAAATTGCAAGATCTAATAAAACATCAGCTAGAGAATTCTTTAGATTATAATCCCTTTAGCTCTCTCACTGTTTGATATCGTTGATGCTGTGGCCACTCTTATCTTTGTTCAATTCAGATGATTGATCTATCTGGTTCTGTGTGAACAGGAAACCCTAATATGATGGCACAAAGCAATTGCAGGGCACAAATTCAACATTTCCAAAATCAATACCAACTACCACCAGGTCCCCCTTGAGCAGCAGCAACTTTGCGTGCCAGATATTGAGGCTTTGTCTGAAGTCCATTAGTACCTTCAATTCCTTCAACTGCCCTCTCATTTTTACAGGTTGGGTTTCTTCTTGGATAAGAACAGCTTTGAGCAGCATACTTGGACGAAACAGATGGATTTCTACCCGTCCTCCGCTGCTCAGTCTCAGTTGTAACTGCCACCCCACAGTTGTTGTAACGCAATGCCGAACCTACAACTTTTCCGGGACGTGGAGCAACACCTGAGGCATGTGAAGGAAATCAGCAAGAAGCAAGCTTGAAATACACTCATCAAAAGAATCTAAAAAAATCCACTTTCAGGAATACAAGTCCTACTGTTTTCAGCCATTCACACATAATTCCCATCATGTGACAGAAGCAAGAACAAGTTCACACAACCAGAAACATACTTCTTATTGGGTATGTAACAAGACTATGAACAAACACTCTTTGAAGACAATGTCTGTCTTGCACATATATGAGATCAGGAAAGAAAGAGGGAAATGAAGAAGCAAAATACATACTACGACCAGTCATCACACCTTGAATATTTTGAGGAGCTTGTAAAGGAAGCCTGGTCATTGGGAGACCACCAGTCTTGGCTATGGCTGGCTTGTCAACTTCTTTGATGCTACACTTGGAGAGATCATCTGCAACCACTGCCATGTTTTGCCTAGAGTTATCTGAATACAACACACATGGCCTGCATTTACAGTCTCAAATCAGCACAGTTGGCGTGCAGTTCAAGAGAAAATAAATGGGTACACTGACAAGATAAAAGAGCAATAGCCAAAGACAAAAACCATGTTTCCAGAAACCATTACCAAAAATTAGGATACCTGGGTAATGATGCATGTTGCCTCTCAGGTGGAGTAACAGTTCCACCTTTTCCATAGTGCTCCTCAAGATATGCAAATTGCTTTTTGAAGTGGTCCACAGCACTATTTGAAATAGGTGTTAGCATAAAAGAAAAAGCTGAAGTGATATACTATATAAAGTAGGATTAAAAATTTACATGACTATATAAGCATGAAATTGCAATTAAACTTATGTTTCAACAAGTGTGAACTCCAGGTAAAGTTTTAAAAAGTATTCATTAACAACATTAAAAAGTAGGTATCCAAAGGAAATGTTTATGATGCTTGATGATCTAGAGCAGAACAACTTAACTGGGTGGAGGAAAAAAGGTATAATCTTTATATGAAGATGTTTTATGGTTCACAACAATCAAATTCTATCTTATGGTAAACAGGGAATTCATTAGAAGAAGGGGAAAATGCAGAACAAGTGGAGAAGAATAAATCCTCGAAGCACCTATATATGAAATTAGATAAAGGGTAGAACAAAAAGGTTGACCAAATGTTATTATTTGACTGTCATATAGTATATCACTCCATGTTGAATTTACATATCTCATCAAGTGCTCAAACTCGTGCAAAAGAGTCAGAAGTGAAAAAGAAATTTCAGTGCAGGTTCGGACAATAGTACCTTGGATACATGAATCCTGTTGGCTCTTCTCCGTCTAGATGTTCTTTTAACATCTTTGGATGGTACTCCAGAATCTCTCGGAATATAAGCTCTCGCACGTCTTCCTTTGTTATCCTACGTCTCTCAAATTCAAACTCCATCTTGGTAACTGGCTGAGCAGAAGGCTCTCTCTCAACCTTGGCCAAGCCTTTAAAATATGGATCTGCTAGAGCCTAATTATATCATAAACAGTATTCTGATTAAAACTAAATTTCATGTGTGGAAAGGTAACAGATGGATGGAAATTTAACCTCTTCAGCAGTAGGTCGATCCTTAGGTTCAAATGCCAGCATTCTTTCCAACACCCGAAGAGCAAGGGGATCTACATTAGGAAACTTTTGAGAGAAAGGAACTGGCTTCTTCTTACGCATGCTACTCAAGTATCTCCGAGCTTTCTCATTCCGTACCTGTTAATATACTGCCAAAGTCATATAAGTAACAAAATTAAGGACACAAATTTGCTAGAAGGAATGGAAAATGAACAACAGACCCTGGCGATGGCTTCAGGAGAGGGTGTTCCAAGAAAATCAGTCATGAGGTCCAATTGATGGACAACATTCTTCCCTGGGAAAAGAGGTTTCCCAGTTAAAAGTTCTGCAAAAATGCAGCCAATGCTCCATATGTCTATAGCTGGGGTATACTGAAAGAAAAGGATATTGTAACAACATCAATTATCCATCGTCATTTCACAAACATTCATTTCCTTTGTTTGACTAAAAAGTAAACAACACATAACCAATAATGATTCAAGTGTCAAGCTAAACCTTTTCAACTGGAAAATATTAGCATATGAAACAAACATTGATGAAATATCTCAAGTCTCAACCCAGGTTCTTTAGTATGCCCCTTATAAGTTAACAGCAGTTAAAAAACATAAAATTCCAAACAATTCCTGGAATGCTAGCATATTGGCTTGAGGAAAGAGACAAGAAGGATGTGGGGGAAGGAAAGCATGTTTCCAACTTTTATATTCCAAGCAATGATGAGTATAAGATAAAGAGAGCAGTGATCCAGGATAAAAAAGGCAACAGATATTGAACCTTGGAGAAAAAAGATCCACACAATTCCGGAGCTCTATACCACCGTGTAGCAACATAATCCTGTGAGGAAACAAGTGGTGAGCATAAACAACATGTGAAGGAAAACTATGTTTAAGGTGAGTATTTGATAGGAAAAAGATTCTTACTGTCCAAAATATAGCAGTTGGTGTATCATTGAAAGCCACTCTGGCAAGACCAAAGTCACAAATCTTCAGTTTGCAGTCAGCATTTGCTAAAATATTTTTTGGCTTCAGATCTCGGTGAAAAACATTTGCTACAAACCCATTAACAAGTTTAAATCAGCCACAATGGTCATGTGATTTAGCAACTAGTTCTTGTATAAAACATTAACTATGAAAAAGGTACATTAAGAAATTCAAAATAAAAGTTAGCGAAATATAAAGATCATAACCTGTGTGTATATACTTCAAGCCTCGAAGAAGCTGATAGAGAAAAAACTGGTAATGCTCTGCAGTCAAATCATCATTTGCTTTGATGACCTGATGTAAATCGGATTCCATAAGTTCAAAAACAACATATATATCTTTGAATTCCCTTCTAGAAGGAGGTAATAAAATATGCTTGATCTCCACAATATCAGGATGGCGTAAGAGTCTAAGAAGCTTGATCTCACGAAGAATGCGGGTAGCATCAGAGACGTGTTCAAATATGTCATTGATTTTCTTTATTGCAACCTTCTCTCCTGTGTGTGTATCATATGCAGAGCAAACAACACCATAGCTTCCTTTACCAATTACTTCCTCTATTTTGTATCTACTGCCTTCGCCGTATTCTGTAAAGAAGTCTACATCTACAGATGACTGCATAAACACAACAAATTATACTCTGCGTGAAGATAACAAGTAAAGCCAAAGCCATGATTTAAATGAGCAGCAACACACATGAAACCAGAATGAGGTTTCATACCTAATACAAGTAGCAAGCACAACATCTATAGTTTGTGTTCATATATACAAACAGAAAAAAAATAAAGCTAGACAACAGCTTTTAGACAATGGATATAACTTTAGTTAATTTATACATGAGATTTTATAACTCACCCAGAGTGCATTAGACTCATTCCTCTAACAGTAAGTAGAATTCTCTTTTCTAGAGAGTTTAAGTATAAGAAAATGAATTTACAGATAAAAAGGAAATGAAGCAGACAGAAGCTCTATTTGTTTCATGTAGGTTTTCACAAAACTATTCATGAAAGCACAATTTGAAGTACCCAGTTAAAATATAACAAGGGGCAAAGGAAAAAGCAATACTAAGACTACCGGCATACTTATTCTGGTTGTAGTAAATAAGTATTTCAAATATTGCACGGGGCTCTAAAGTTTTGGTAAAATTTAAAAAGAGCAGATTAAAATTAAAAAATAAAACGTTTAGAAACTGTAGAATGTATGCATGTTTCAAATCTAGAAAAAATTGAATTAAAGGGAAAATGTTTATAATTAATGTTTAAAATTATAAATTAAATAAGCATAATTTATTCAAATAAATTAGACTAAAAAAGGTAAAAAGAGAAGAGAGAAGTTAGTAATAACATAGAGAGTAAACTAAAAAACTGAGCTAATTTCAAATCTTGTTGCACAAGATCCTAGTTCAAACTTTGTTATTGCCATTGTACATCAAGAGCGTGTATCTAATTTAAAATGTATACATTGATGGTTGTTTGAAAATATCAATTGAGATCTTGTCACACCCGGTACCAAGCCCAGTAAATGATGAACGTGTTAAGCCATTGATAGCCAACCTAGTATTGCTCAAACTCCCAACATAAAAAGAAAGTTAAAGCAGACCAAAACGATCAGTGATTTCTAGTTAATAAGCCATGTATTTGATGGAGAAAGAGAGAATGTAAAGATGTTATCCCTATCTCAATACAAAGGGTACAAATCCTACCTAAACTATGTATAAACGAAGAAATCACAAAGCAAGGATTAATCATTGTCTTCACAAAAGTGTACCATGCTAATTCTACATAAACATAAATCTACTAAAAAGTGTGCGGTTATGTTATGTTGATCGAGTAACTGTACCTTTTTTCTCTGATCATGAGGCATATTGGAAACTAAGCATAAAACTCGTTAATGATCGAACAACCTCCTGACCCGTAACCCAAATTCAAATCACCCAACTCCACCTCCAGTTAATTTAGAATGGCACAAGAATCTCCGGATCACGAGGGATGATCAAAAGGCAAAAGTAAAGGAAAAGTGCAAAAAGAGGATAAATTAAGAAGAACAAAAAAAGAACTTTTAGAGCTCAATAATACGAAGGTAGACCCAGTAAAATTTGTGACTAAAATAGCAACCACGATTGCAACAAAGGAACGCACTCTACACTACACAGCACTGTATAAGGGACGGAGAATTCGGAAGTAGAAACAAGAGCAACATAGAGAATTTGGCGGAAGTACCAAAAGGGTAGTTGTAAATGCCCAGTTACAGATCACGTAGGAGAAGGAGCTAGTCTAATGAATTAAGCAGAGAGCCAGCGAAAAAAAATAATCTTGTGGCGATAATCACTAAGGGGGCTAAAGGGGATGGATAAAAAATAATAAACAGAGACAGAAAAAAGGAAATGGTGGGGATTTGAGAATAAGATTGTTCTTGGTGTGGAGAAAGAGGGGAATTGAAGAAGTGGAAATAAGAAAAAGAAAAAGGTTTTGGATCTGAAAGAGAGAAATGTAGTTGAAGTGGAAGAAGGGTGTGGTGGATGAGTGTGTTTGTGTATAAAGCTCCCAAACAGAAACACACTCTGATTGAAGGGGTGTGTGTATAAAGGGAACAAGGACAGGGCATTAATTACGGTTATTATAATTCCAGCATCACTCTGATTTAAAACACATGTATTAGAATTATTGTTTTCACTTTCACATTTTCATATATAATAATAATAATAATAATAATAATAATAGAATTATTTGTATTGCAATTATTTCAAAAATTATAAAATAAATTCTTTCAAGTTTAACCTTAATATATTGCTATATCAATCATTTTAGACAATCAGTGAATTAATTTTGTGAAATTTATTATAAAAGTTCATTATTTTAAGTATAAGATAATTCATGATTATAAGAAAATATAATATTAATGATTTATTTTAATTAAATACTGCAAAGCATAGTGATGATGTTAAATTCAATAACTAGAAACCGATTGTACTTCTACCCTTACTCATATATAAATTTTGAAAAAAATGTAGAATAATATTCAAGCAATATTTAAACATAAACTTTTACTAAAACACACCAAAACACAACAAGACATACAAAACAAAATTCCTGTATCAATAGTTGGAGTCACCAAAAATAACTAGACATACCAAAATTCAACCAAGAACAAATAACCTTTAACTCACAAAAAAATATATTAAAAAAATAACAGAACTTAGGGAGATACCTACTGTGGAACAAGTTATCAATATAAAATTCACAAAACAATAACATATATTATAGTATCAATTATGAGAGCAAAAACAAACCACAACCCAAATCCACAGAAAAATTCAGCAAAAAAATGGAGACCATATTAGACTGAAAAAACAAAATTACATTAATAAAAAAACTATAAAAAGAAGCCAAGGAAATTAGTGATGTTAATTGTAACACAACGAAGGATATGGTTATGTGTTGGGATGGAGGTAGGTTTTGGGTGAGGCAGAGGGGAAGAAAAATCAAAGAAATGAGAATGAGAAATGAATGTGCATGTAGATTTAGAAAGTCAGAAGCCAATGCATAATGAAAATTTAATAGTCAAAATTAAATAATAAGTAAACCATGACTATTAAGTACATTAATTATCATTGACGTTGTCTTAAGTAAATATAACACCAGTCAAAGATGGTGCTAAATTGAAGACCAAGTCAAACTATGGATATTAAATTAATTATCCATCACTATTGTAGTTGAGGGATAATATCTCTTTGGGTGTTATATTGAGTATGATCGTCTTACTATTATTTTTGTTAATATCATATATTTTTTAGTAAAATGTCACCATCTTACATTTTAAGGGAGAAATCTTATATTGAATTGGAAGTAAAATTATTTAAATGTGAGATTATTTTAGAATCATGATCTTACTTATTAAGGATGATGTTTATTATTTTAAGGGTGGACATCATCTAACTCAATTTAACTTATTGATATGTTTAAATTTGAAAATTGAGCCAATTTTTAGGTGGGTTCAAGTTATATTTTACGTTATCCAACCCGATTTTATTTAATATTCCTTTAAAAGTAACATTTTTTTAACTGTTTTATACTTATAGAAATATATTTGGTAAATAAAATTTTATAATGAATGTGTAATGCATGTTTTAAAAGTTAAGAAAACTATATTAGTTTTAGCATAAATATGATGGTTTAAAAATTATTTTCTTTCTTTATGTTTTCCATAATAGTTATAAGAATTAATTCTGAAAAATAAATAACGTCGAGTTTCAATAACAAACATTATGAAAACAAGTTCTAAAGATAAAAATAATTTTATGTTTTCTCACATTTATATAATTTTTTTAGTTTAAGGTTTAATTTAGTATATATATATATATATATATATATATATATATATATATATATATATATATATATATATATATATATATGTATATGTATATAATATAAATATTAAAAGATTACCAAAATTAATTGGCAAATAATTTTTACTTTTTTGTATCCATTGACCAATTTCAATCCTAACTCATTCTCGATTGAGTTTATATGACACCTATCATAACATAACCCGGCCCTTGGATTGATTAATAATTTTGAAAAAAACTCAACCTAATCAAATCAATGAGACTCTTACTTAAAAATTATTTGTAATATATTATAATAAGGTTCACAAATGAAAATTTAATTTTGTAGGATGAACGATTTGCGAAGAAAGTTTTATTTTTATAATTAAATAAATAAATGAATTTAATAAAATATAAGAAATGTTTAATTTTTTATTTTAAAATAATAAATAATTGGAAAATATATAATAATTAAATTTATAATAAAATAAGAATGTTAAATAAAAATTAATTATTTTTTTTATATTTTTCATGTTAAATACTTAAATAAATACATAAATATAATAAAATTATAAATATTAATAAACTAAAAAATTGAAAAGTATTAATAATAAATTATAAAATAATAATAAAAATAAGATAATTTTAAAATAATAATAAAATTGGAAATAAATAATAAAAATAATAAAATTAAAATAAATTTATAAAATAAAATAATAATATTAACAATAATAATTTATTTTTAACTTTAATTTTATTTGTAAATTATACCTAATCTTATCTCATCTATTAAAAAGTTTATTTTATCAACTATACCTATTACATCATTCACAAACTTTTATAAATTTTTTTTTTCATTTCTTACTATTTTTTCCTCAATCAAAACACACTTTTATCTCAAATTAACTCCCTCAAATCAACTCTCTAGTCCAAACAAAAACTCTTAAAAGAAAGAATACTATACAAAAATTTACCAAATATGTGTGCATATTTTTGTGTTACAGTTTTGTTCTGCATTTAATGTTCATATTTTTTGTATTATAGTGAAATTTGTATTTCTGTATTATAGATTTAATGTTCATATTTTTTGTATTATAGTAAAATTTGTATTTCTGTATTATAGCGTGCTATCGATATAAACCCATATCCCTGTCCCATACCCCTAAAATTTATGTTTGTTTTCCGTTCCCAACTTGCGGGAGATATCATTATCCAACTTTTAGTTAAAGCCATAAGATAAAAAGTAGAAAAAAAAAATTATAACCTTAATTTTGGTTTGTTGTATTTGTAAAAACATACAAGAGGCCCAAATGTTCCTTTCCAGCGTATTGGATGTAGACGTGAGCTGTGTGGGTTGAAATCCTTGGGATTTTGAAACAGACAGGCAGACAAGTTTTCATGTGACATTTTCCAATTTTTTGATTTTAAGATAAGAATACAGCAGTTTAATATCCCTACATCTTGTGCACTTGTAGACAGCATCACCAACACAACTTCAATTTCCACCTATCCTCCAATATTAGATCCATTCTTTCCGCCCAATAATTTGATCGCAGCTAGACACAAATATGATCGCAGTTGGATCCATTAATGTTGATTTTGCAAGACATGCTTCTTGTCACAGGTTGAGCCAACTCAAAAAGATTAACTTTGTGGTGGAAACTTACATAATGATCATGAATCCATAAGTTTTAACGTCAGGAGAAACATTGTTTAATAAAAAATAATGTATGCTTAAATTATTTATAAATATGATTTTTACATTAAAATATTTTCTAGATCTAACAACCAAAAACATTAGCAAATTAGAATCTCCTATCACCATAACTTATCAATTAGGATAACTACTTTTCTAGACCTGACTTGTGTCAGACGTAGTACTAAACTCTAAGCATCAATAAACTAAACTCTAAGCATCGATAAATCAGTGGCACCTCGTGTTGTGGCCACAATATTTTAGAGTTGGCTCAACCCAAGCACAGTTAGTCCCAACAAGTCCAAAATAATCACAACCATTAGCCCAAGGTTCAAAATCCAACATCTACCACATAACTATAAGCCTTTAACCATTGAAGTTATTTGGAAACCAAATTTCATTTTCTTAACATATTGCATTTGGAATAGTTATCTATCATTTGGAAACCAGAAACTATAATCTATCATGAAAAACATATTGCATTTTCTTAACCAATCTTATACCAAACACGACCTATAAAAGTAACCAAATTTCAGATATTGGGTATGCTTTTTACCTTAATCACTTTATCTGAGCGAGTCAAATGGAATAGTGCGTCAACAAGAGTTAATATCATATTTATTTGAGAATAAACTATTTACTTACGACTTTTCAATAGAACATTTGAAAAAAAACTTATTATTAATGGATATACAAATACCAAATTACTAAAACTATTATAGAATTTATACTTTCATGTAAAATACAAAAATATAACTATTTTTTCAGAAAAAAAAATATTTCCGGGCTGCTTTCTGAAGGAATTGGTCAGTCAATCATAGAAAATAAAACATAAAAGCGAAAATAGTATACAAGAATCGATTTACAAAAGTTATATAAAATTAATATTAAATAAGTCCCACATTAAATTAATTTTATTATATTTATTTTCTCAACACTATAGCTTACTTAATTTTAATCATAAACAAGTCCATTTATAAGAAACTTAAAACAACAAAATAAAGTTTGCTGACCATTACCCTCATTCACTTAGTCGCGGAAATTGTTTTTCCTGAAAATTACAAAACGTTTCTCAGATAGACTAATTTGTTGCTTTCTGTTTTATTATCTTTATTACATGTCACTATTCTCTATTTATTATATTTCTGTTTAACAGACCTTCCAATTTCGCCCAATGACAAACCCATCCAACCCACCACAATAGCCACAAAAGTAGAATTGGTTTCGTAGGAGAATTTGACCATATCACAGGCCGTCACAACTTACAAAGAATTTAAAATAATAACTGAAAACAACTACGTTCATCGGACATTAGACTACAACTAGTATAGTATGGTGATATGGAAATTATAAGCACAAATGTCACCAAAAAGTTTATCCAAGGACTATGTTAGTCCGCCCTTTGCAAGAGATGTACACTTCTTTGATGAGACCATAACTATAACAACAAATATATGAGGGATAACACTTTTCCCGAACTAATTGATAGTCTACTACTGTGAATACGGCCCTCGAGTTAAAAATTAATAGTTGAAAAGCTTTTAATTCACTGTATTCATTAGCTGAAAAGATTGAAAATATCTTGAGAAACTCATTTTAATATCAATTAGAATCAGCATAATCTAATAGTGTTTTTAGGACAAGTTATTTTTTTTCTGGAAGCATAAATAAACTAATTTCAAAGTTCAATCTATTCACGCGATATGAAACTATAACTAATCCACAGAACCACAAACTTCGCTGCGCTTCAAGTTTCTAATCAAAGGTCTTACAATTCGGTATAAGAAAAATAATGATAAAGAAAACATAAAAGTTTCAGTTACCAATATAAAAGATTTTGCAAACAAAATAAAGAGCATCACAAAACATCTGCTATGCTGATATAACTAGGGGACTAGCATATCCTCCATTGCAACCGGTGAATCTCAAAATTGAAATCACTTCCATCCTCGATTGAAAATAACCTAGTAGAAGAAACCAAGGACCTTACCACCAACATTTTTCCTCCTGGCCTCTTCATGATCCATAATGCCAGCAGAGGTTGTCAAAACAATATACCCAAACTGCATAATTAGTATAAATCAAAAGGTCAGGCATAACCACAGGAACCATGAGTATTCAACATCACACAGTAACCAATCTCATATAATTCAATCGTTAATATCATGTTAGGGAGATAATGTCACAACCCCGCCAGATAAAAAAAAAACATTAGCAAATAGCCTTGACCAATCTAACTCAATCTTCACATAAAAATTTCACAACACTGAAGAATTTCAATCCCCACAAGAAAATAACGAATTAAGTTTTAATTCTATGGCACTATGCAAGCATCATGTTGTGTTTAGGGTTCATAGAAACACGCATTTGAACAGAACACAAAATGCATAAAAATATATAAAGTTAACTGACCTGTCTGGAGGGGAGAAGCCTAGCAGTCCAGGGTTCTATCTCTTTGACACCCACATCAAAACGGGGACTAATAACCCCACACTTGTTCAGTCTACCGTTCAACTCAACCACGATTTTACCAGCCCTATGGTCATCAACATACTCAAACTCTCCGATGTATCCTGCACCGTAAAGCACCGGAACGCAACAATAATTCAACACAGAAGCTAGATCATCACAGGGAACAAAAAAACAAAAGTTTAATAACTGAGATATACCGTGCTTTTGCATGACCAAAAGGAATTTGATAATGACTTTGGAGGATGGCCTAATCATGACTTGGCGCTTCCCCCTTTTCTCGGCATTGTACATGCTCTTCAGAGCATCGTTCAACACGCTAACCCTCACCATACTCACTAACTGACAAGCAAATTGCAATCAGAGTCAATCAATTATCGTTACGGCTAAAAACTAGATCACGCACTCAAACGGAACCAGCTTTGAGGAAACTATTCTTACCAACAGAGAAGAGAAGCCTCAGGGAAGCTGCGCCGGTGCTCTTCCGTTCAGAACTAAAAGACAATCACCAAAAGCGCAAATAAGAATACTTGCGACTCTGTATTTAGGGTTTAGGAGCTGCAGAGCCTCTTATTGGGCCCTTTTGGGCCGAAGCGTATAGTTTTAAGTCCTTTCCATCTACTGCTTGCTCTTTGGTGTTTGGTCTTGGGCCAGGCCTTCTTATATTGTATTAGGCCCGTGCCTTTCTTATGGAGTGATTCTTCCTGCACCTCCATGTGACTTCCTGCACCTCCATAATTTAAAAATATTCCCATTTTAGCCTTGCAGAAAAGACGAAAATAGTCTTCATGTTATTCATTTTTTTCCACTTTGCGGGTTGCACAAACCGCAATACAATTAAAAAATAAACACATTGCGGGTTGTACAACCCGCAATTATATTTTCTGCACCTTTTACATTGCGGGTTATAAAACTTTTTTTAAATACATTGCGGGTTCTACAACCCGCAACATATTTTTTTTTAAATACATTGCAGGTTCTACAACCCGCAATGTGCAAATTATTTTCAAAAAAATTTTGTATTGCGGGTTGTAGAACCCGCAATGTATTTAAAAGAAATTTTGTGTTGTGGGTGGTACAACCCGCTGTTGTGGTGTAGTGGTGGTTATTACCTTAGTTTTACACTTAAGGGTCTCCACCTCGATCCTAGGCATCAACACTTTATGTGTGCTTGTTTTGCTACTAAACTTTTGGAATATTTGTTTTTATCATAAATTAAATTATAAAAAAAAATATTTCAAAATTTTTTCTTATAATAAAAAGTAAAAAAAAATAATTTATAGCTAGAAATAATTTTTTATAATTTAATTTATGATAAAAACAAATATTTCAAATTTTTTTCTTATAATTTAATTTATGATAAAAACAAATATTCAATTTATAGCTATAAATAATTTTTTATAATTTAATTTTATGATAAAAACAAATATTTCAAAATTTATATTTGTTTTTATAATTTAATTTATGATAAAAACAAATATTCAATTTATAGCTATAAATAATTTTGTATAATTTAATTTATGATAAAAACAAATATTTCAAATTTTTTTCTTATAATTTAATTTATGATAAAAACAAATATTCAATTTATAGCTATAAATAATTTTTTATAATTTAATTTTATGATAAAAACA